>WFLX010380883.1_pt1 | contig 19476 bp, 13 predicted proteins | sample 4967041 | NCBI WGS metagenome assembly WFLX01 (sample SAMN12857096, study PRJNA449069) | gut metagenome | isolation source: stool from male and female vole | host: Microtus ochrogaster | place: USA:Florida | collected 2017
CCTTACGCAGTGCCTCTCAATATTGTGCGTAAGGATGAGATGGTATTTTACTTCCATTGTGCTTTTGAGGGTGAGAAAATCGATTGCCTCAGATATAATAACATGGTGAGCCTCTCGGCTGTGAGCCGTTGTACCCCAAAATATGAGGAGGAAAAAAATAACTTTACGGAATATTTCAATTCTGCCATCGCTCTTGGCAAAGCCGAGCCTGTGACGGACGATGTAGAAAAGATTGAGGCTTTACGACTGATATGCAAACGTTTTTTGCCAAAATATATGGAGTATTTCAATCAGGCAGTCACCAGAAGCCTCGACAGGACTAATGTAATCAGAATTACCCTGACAGAGCCTCCTGTGGGTAAGTGCAAGCCGTGATGGGGCTGTATCCCGACGTAGATCTTCATCCGAATTCCGAAATTAGAGTTGCGTGATTTACTTGTGCGGGCAGGAAATAAGTGTTATCTTTGCAATCACGATGAGCGGCGCTTGATGTCCTGCCAGCCGAGGTGTCGGTATATTATTTGCCCGGGTGAGGCATAAAGTTAGTATATGTCGGGTGGGTAACTATTGGGCACCGTACAGATGATTGAGTTCACTCTATTTCGCCTAATTAAATAATACAAAATGTGGTTATTAGATACATTCAGGCATAACCCTGCATTGGCCGTGTTTCTTACAATCGGTCTTGGTTTTCTGCTCGGACGCATCAAATTCAAAGGATTCTCTCTCGGCACAGTCACATCCGTGCTGATAGTGGGGGTGCTTGTGGGGCAGATGGATATCAATGTCGGTGGCCCGTTGAAGACATTCTCATTCATGCTCTTTCTTTTCTGTATCGGATATAGCGTGGGTCCACAGTTCTTCAAGTCAATGAAAGGCGAGGGGCTGAAAGAGGTGCTCTTTGCTGTGGTGATGTGTGCGATGATACTGGTGATGTCATGGGGCGTGGCCTTGTGGCTTGGTCTCGATCCGGGGCAGGCAGCGGGAATGATGGCCGGGGCATCGACAGCTTCTCCTGTTGTCGGAGCTGCGGAGGATACGATCGCGACCCTCCCGGATGCGCCTGACAAGATTGAAGCCATGACAGCCTCCATACCCGTATGCTATGCCATGACCTACGTATTCGGTACGCTCGGGGCAGTATGGCTCATCGGTTATATCGGCCCATGGATGATGGGCGGACTTGACAAGGTGAAACGTATGACCCATGAGTATGAAAGCACCGTATCGCAGGGCGGCGTATCTGACGATCCGGCATTTTTCGATGCCTGCCGTCCGGTGGCGTTCAGGGCATTTAAAATCAACGGCACATGGATGAATACACCTCGCACAGTAGATGATATACAGACACACTTCGAGGAGGGGGGACGTCGTCTGCTGGTCGAACGCATCAAGTCTGCCGACGGCACATTGAGTGACGCGACAAAGGATTCAGTAGTAAGTCCAGGAGATGTAATCGTGGTATCCGGCCGCAGGGAATTCATTGTCGGCGACAATACATGGCTGGGTGAGGAAGTTGCCGGCATAGGCATACTTACATTCCCGGTAGAGGATGTCGAGGTGACCGTGGGCAAGGCGCATACAGGTGTCGCTGTGCCCGAACTTGTGGATAGTGACTACATGTATGGGGTGGAGATAAAAAGTGTACGTCGCGACGGACGCATTATCATCCCTGCCAAAGATGTCAGGATCAATGCCGGAGATGTGCTGGAGCTCGTAGGCCGCAAGAAATATTTAGATAAGGCGTCGGCTAACCTTGGTTACGCAGACAAGCCCACGCTGGCTACAGATTTCGTGTTTGTAGGCCTGGGAGTGCTGCTCGGCGGACTGCTTGGTTGCCTGGCGGTGAAAATAGGGAATGTATCGGTGAGTCTAGGCACCAGTGGCGGTGCGCTGGTGATGGGTCTTGTACTTGGTTGGCTGCGGTCAAAGCGTCCGGTCTACGGCGCCATACCAAAAGCATCACTCTGGGTGTTCAATAATCTCGGTCTTAACCTCTATATCGCCGTAATTGGTATCGCATCAGGTCCCACGTTTGTGGATTCATTCATGGCCGTAGGTCCAAAAATCTTCATAGGAGGCCTGATAGTGACCTTGGTGCCATTGTTTATAGGGCTGTGGCTGAGCTATAAAGTATTCAAATTTCATCCGGCTATAGCTTTGGGATGCTGTGCCGGAGCCAGAAAGACAACTGCCGGCCTCGGAGCCATCCAGGAGCGTCTCGGCAGCACAGTCCCCGCCATCGGGTATACGATCACTTACGCCGTATCGAATACAGTGCTGATCATCTTCGGCATAGTGCTCGTGCTATTGCTGGGGTAGTCGTGATAATCAGGTAAAGCCTGATGAGAATGTCAGGCCGCTTGCCTAAACTTTTCATTCCATATATGTGTTAGTGTATTAAAGCACACAAAACAAGGAATATGGAATCGAATAACCCCAGAACAGTAGCTGATCAGGTAGTGGAAATGATAGCAGATGCAGGTGTAAAGCACCTTTATGCTATTACCGGAGACAGCCTTAATGATGTGAATGATGCCGTAAGGCGCAATGGCAAGATAGAGTGGATACACGTAAGACATGAGGAAACGGGCGCGTTTGCAGCCGGAGCCGAGGCAATGCTGACAGGAAGACTCGCTTGCTGCGCAGGCAGTAGCGGTCCCGGTCATGTACATCTGCTCAATGGTCTGTATGATGACAATCGATCCAATTATTCACCCGTACTTGCCATAGCCTCTACATGTGACAGCAATCAGTTTGGGACACAATATTTTCAAGAGACCGATACTACTCGTCTGTTTGATGATTGCAGCGTATATAACCAGGTGGCCAATACTACGGCTCAGGCACCCCGTATGTTACAGGCGGCCATGCAATATGCAATCGAAAAGAAGGCGGTAGGAGTATTCGGGCTTCCAGGAGATCTCACCCAGCGACCGGCGGAGGAAATCCCGACATCACGTCGCCCATCCCCATCTCCGCGTCCTATCGCCCCGGATGAAGAAGAAATAAAAAAGCTTGCGACCGCAATTAATATGGCCGGTAAGGTGACAATATATTGNGGTATAGGTGCANAGGCAGCGANGCCNGAGGTAATGGCGCTCGCCANGANGATCAATGCCCCTGNCGGATCAACAGTGAAGGCAAAGTNTATGGNGCAACCAGATAATGAGAATTATGTGGGCACAACAGGTCTGGCAGGATTTGCCTCATGCTTCCGGGCCATGCACGATGCTGAGGTATTGCTGCTTGTCGGCACCGATTTCCCGTTCTCACCCTTCATGCCGGATAAGAATTTCATCGCCCAGATTGATATACGTCCTGAGACTATAGGGCGGCGTGCCAACGTGCGCCTTGGCATAGCCGGAGATTCCGCGCTGGCTTTGCGACAGCTGCTACCACTTGTAGAACCTAATAATGACACAGCTTTTCTTCACTCGATGCTCAAGGCATTTGAGANAGAGCAGAAGCTCGAAAGAGAGGCTCACATAGAGCATCCCGGTACAAAAAATCTGATANGACCGGAATATGTCACTGACATGCTCGACCGCTTGGCCGCCGATGACGCTGTGATCACTGTGGACACCGGCATGAATGTGTCATGGACATCTCACTTCCTTAACAACAGATCCGGTAAAAGAAATCTTATAGGGTCGTTCAACCATGGGTCAATGGCCAATGCGATGCCTCAGGCCATAGGTTGTCAGCTTGCAGCTCCCGATCGTCAGGTGATAGGATTCTGTGGTGACGGCGGACTGATGATGCTTGTCGGAGATCTGATGACCATCGTGCAATACAATCTGCCCGTGAAACTGATCGTAATGGATAACCGTGCGTTAGGAATGGTGAAACTGGAGATGGAGTCAGCCGGATTACCCGATTGGCAGACTGATCTGGTGAATCCGGATTTCGCCGCGCTCGCAAAGGTAATGGGATTCCCGACGGCAGAGACAGTGNAGGATCCGGCNGATCTGGAAGATNCNATGAGACGNGTGNTGACNGCCGATGGTCCGGCACNGCTATCAGTCAAGACAGATNNCAATGNCTTGAGTATGCCACCTAAGGTAAGCCTCAGTCAGGCATCGGATTTTGCCGAGGCGATGATCAAGCTACTCTCGATAGGACGTGGCAAGGAGATGATAGCCGCCATAAAATCGGCTCTGTGACCACATGCTTATTACGAACAAAAAGACAATTGATTTGACATTATGGAGTATATTACAGAAAAAGACAGAATTTATGCCAGCGATGCCGACGGTAATGTCATCGCAGAGGTCACATTCCCGACAGTAGACGGAGTGTCAACTATCGACCACACATTTGTAGATCCGTCGCTCAGAGGGCAGGGAGTGGCAGGAGAGCTTGTGAAACTTGCGGCCGACAGGATATTGGAGCAAGGCAATAAGATAGCGGCCACTTGCCCGTATGCGGTGGTATGGTTTGAGCGTCACCCTGAATATCCGGTGATATGCTCGGGCCACATCGCCTGTAAGATCATGAATAGAAGATGACGGGGATGTGTATCAATGTCACGACTGTGATTCCTGTCGTGCCCGGCGGCATTAAGCTTTGAGAAAGCGTGTCTTTTTTACAGGGCGGTTGATGTCGCCGGGTATCAGGCATGACACGGCGTATTTAGATCCGAAATATAGCTTGAGGATAAGCCGGCTCAGGGCAGCTGCGGGGCGGGAGCAATGTGTGTCAAGATAGAATCTCCNCGACTCGCCCTCATAGGCATAAGGTACGGTACTCTGCTTACGCGTACCTTTCTTTTTGTGACTCTGTCCNACCAGATGAATTATCTCGGCNGNCGGTACGNNCATAATCTTGTAGCCTCGGTCGGATATGCGTTTGCATAACTCCGTTTCTTCATAATACAGGAAGATCTTATCGCAGAAGCCGCCGACCTCCCTGAATACCTGTGCCGGTATCATCAGGTCAGCCCCAGTGATGTAGCCCACGGCCATGTCTTTATGCCTATAATTGAATTCGTGGCTCCTGCCATATATCAGTCGGCTTAGCCTTCTGGAAGAGGCTATGTCAAGGGAGTCGAAAATACCGGGTAATACCATTCTGAATGAATGTATGGGGTGCATATCGGCATTATAGAGATTGCCACCGCATCCACCGCATCCGGGGTGGGTGTCGAGATAGTCTGACAGGATCTTTACGGCATTATTGATCAGAATGGTATCTGGATTAAGAAAGAATAGATTGCGGCCGGTGGCAATATCAGCACCGGCATTGTTGGCTCTGCCGAAACCTACGTTTTCAGGTAGTTGCAGTAGTTTGACACGTGGATCACCGGAGGATGTGATGGCAGAATTCAGGTCTTCGGTATTGTTGTCGACTACGATGATTTCATAGTCGATACCTTTTACTTTATCGAAGAGCGACGCTATGCAGTCATTGACAAGATGCGAGGTCTTATAGTTTACGATAATAATGCTTACATCCATTGTTTTATAATCTCATCAATTTTATAAAACTGATATGATACTCTTTCAGGGCCTCATATGGCCATTTCCAGTTTTGATATGCGAGCTGACAAAGACCCTGGACAAGTATTAGCCCGAGGATGCCGAGTGTCGTGAACTTTACCACGATGCAAATACCGATCACCACGGCTGTACCCGTGATGATGGATGCGGGAGCAAACGGCACACGATTATTTGAACTTATCAATATGGAGAAGTTGGCGTGGTTATATTCGAGGAACATCACAACGCAATACACTGTGAGTATGTATTTAGGCGGGAGAAAGGCGTTGGATTTAATGAGGCCGAGAATTGTTTCACCCCAAAATATGAATACAACACTACCTGCAATGAACAGTAGGTAATATATTTTCATACCTTTTGAGAATGTGGCCAGTAATTCCGGCACTTTGCCTTTGGCTCTGAGAGATGCCAGTTTAGGCTGAAGGATCTGTACGTATGTGCAGGCGACCGTGCCCAGGATGGTGGTAAGCTGTACCATGAGCCCATAGGACGCGAATTCCGGCAGAGACAGAAACAGCCCTGCGATAAACATGCTCAACCTGAGTATGGCGTATGCCCCGATACTCATCACGGCGGTGCGTTTGGCGTTGTACCATAGCTTGCGGAATATGTTGTAAATGATCTTCCGGTCATTGGCTATGTGTCTGGCGAGCTCCTGTTTCAGAGCTGGCGTATAGAAGTAGCGATGGGCGAGCCATCGGCCGGCAAACGGTGCTATCAGTTGTCCCAACGCCACACTCATGAGTCCGAATCCCATATACAGGCATCCTATCACAATCATCAGATACAGGGATTTGTGGGCTATGATCGTAAATTTCTGTTCCTTGATCAGCCCGGCTCCAATTAGCATTGATGAGTAATACGTAAAATAAACCTGAAAGAAAATACCTGACGAATAAATAATCCATGTGGGAATACAGTCGGGCACGGCTGAGAAGGAATCCGTGACTTTGTAGACATAAGGCGTGCCGACACCCAGCAGCAGGATGACTGAAAGTATTGACAGCACGCCGTAAATATGCTTGGCGCTTGCCAGTACATATTTCAGCAGGTGGTAGTTGATCTTGTCACCGGTCTCGGCGATACCTTCATGCTGAATATCCTTGGCACCGGAGAAAATATATGAGAAGTTTCTTGCAAATTGCGGTGCGAAGCCCAGGTCAACCAGCGCGACAATACCTGTGATGGTGATAAAGATATAGTTGAGTCCTATCTCATCGNCAGTGAGGCGGTTGNGGATAAACGGTAGAGTGATTANCCCGACTCCCATCGACAGGAATTGGGCAATATATCCCCACACGACATCTTTTTTATTTACATCTATATCCTTCATCAATTNTTGCAAGTGATNCNGCATCAGGNTTAACNAGGNNGGTNAGATTTTTCAATAACTGNTGCANAGGTACGAAAAAATTGTATCATATTCCGNTGTATGATAATTAAAAAGNGATCTTCCCGATGGGGAAGACCGCTTTTTTACTGTAATTTTACTGTAATGAATTTCGGTTATGCAGGGTAGGTGTGTCGCTATTCCTGAGCCATACGGCTTGTAATAGTGGTTGTTGTGGTGCCTGACGGAATCTGGTCAGCACTTGCCACCACTACAATAGGATAAGAGAGGACACCTTGTGCGATTGACTTGTCGACAGCGAGTACCGTGCATGTGATACCGAGCTGATATTTACCAACGGGAGTATCTGCATCAGTGATATTGTATGCAGGATAGGGCTGGAAGAATGATGTGCCGAAGTAGTAGCCATCGATAAAGTATCTTACATTGGTGATGGCAGCGCCCTTGGATGCGTCATTGTTCTTTACATTTACAGCCGTGATATCAAGCGTATCACCTTGCACGACATATATTGTGCCATTGACTATTGTGGCATTATCGACATCGACCGTGATATCCACATTGGGGAGATCGTCATCATCGCTGCATGATACGAAGGATACAGCCATCAAAGGCAGCACTGCAAATAAGATNGAGTAAATAAACTTTTTCATAACTTACCGTAATTGTGTGTTTTATTAGAAAAAAATGTTAGTTGAATCGTCTGTTTCTCGTTNGTGGATCATCGTCCGTATCCGGATGTCCGACCTTNAATGTCTTGTCTTTTGATTTCACTTATTACAACAAAAGGAGAGGCGAAATNGTTCGCCTCTCCGTCATAAATATTTATCAGGAATACTATTTACCGTCAATATCCTTCAGCAGCACCTCCACAGCCTTGTGCAGCTGCTGATCCTCGCCGGTCACAACGATCTCAGGATCGTTGTTGACCAGCACATCCGGCTCCAGCTGAGTGTTCTCGAGGTAATTGCCCTCGGCTGTGCGGTATCCGATAACGGGAATACCGAAATACATGAGCGGATCCTGCAGATCAACCCAGTTGACAGAAGTCATGGTGCCGGCCACAGGCATTCCCACCAGTTTGCCGATACCACGGTTGCGGTATACCCAGGGAGTGCCGTGGGCATTGGAGTAGCAGGCCTCGTTCATTACCATCACCGACGGCTTGTTCCAGCGGCGCGACGGCATATCACATGACTTCACACCCCTGATTTCCTGAGTGAGGTATTTGTCGCCGGTGAGCAGCACCTCGACATCTTCGTGCAGACGGCCTCCGCCGTTGTAACGGATATCCACGACCACACCCTCGCGGTCGTTGTATTTGCCAAGCAGGTCTGAATATACTTCGCGGAAAGAAGCATCATTCATCGACCGGATGTGTACGTAACCCAGACGGCCGTTGCTCCATTTGTCCACATCGGCTGCACGGGCATCGATCCAGCGCTGGTAGAGCAGCTCGTTGAAGGCAGCCGTGCTGACAGGCTTGATCACCTCTTCCCATCGGTCTCCGCCGGCGGGGTCATATATCGAGACAAGAGTCTTATGTCCGGCCTTGTCGGTGAGCAATGTCGAGAAGTCGGTATCATGGGAGATTTCCTCACCATTTATCTTCTCCACCACCATGCCGGATTTCAGTCTGGATTCGGCATTGTCAAACGGTGACATCTTCACCACCTCGGCGACTTTCATGCCCTGACCATCGTAGGTGAGGTCATAGATGAGGCCCAGCGAGGCTGTGCGGTCATTGTTGACCGACGCGTATGAAGACGCACCTGATCCGGTGTGGCTGACGTTGAGCTCACCCAACATCTCGCTAAGCATTTCGCTGAAGTCGTGGTTGTTGGTGATATGCGGCAGGAATTTACGGTAGTGTGAGGTTAGAGCGGGCCAGTCGACACCGTGCATACCTTTGTCGTAGAATCTCTCGGCCTCCTCACGTGTCACGAAGTCAAACATATACTCACGTTCTCCCACCGGGTCTATTGTCTGTGTGCCTTTGTAGGTGATCGGAGTCAGCTTCTTTGTGGCCGGTGCGAACGATTGCATTGCCGAACCAAAGATAAACAGCTTCTTGCCATCGGCAGATGCCTCGAAGGCGCGTAACGACGAAGGAATCGATTTGGATGATGAGATAGAGCGGTCGCGCATGTCGAGCTCCCACAGGGTGTTATCCGATCCGTCACCGGTTGTGATGAAGAAGAGTGTCTTGCCGTCGGCTGTGACTATAGCGTCACGCAGGTCGGCTGAGAAAGGAGTGAGACGGATTATGCGGTCGGATATACCATCAAGATCCACTTTGGTAGAGTCGGATTTGGTCTCCTTCTTTTTCTTATCCTTTTTGTCCTTGCTGTCGCTCGACTCGTCACTGTCGTCATCTTTCTTATTTTTCTTTGCTTCAGCAGCGAGTTCGGCGTCCTCTTTAGACATCATGTATTCGTCGAAAGCCTCCTGGTTGAGGAATACCATAAGTACGTCCATCATTGAGCCCCATGAGGCATGGTTGCGCATACCGTAGTGCTCTGATCCGTATATGATGGCGTTGCCGTCGGCTGTGAATCTGGGGCTTTCGTCAAAATATCCGCTTTGTGTGATATTGGTGAGCTCGCCGGTGGCGACATTGAGCAGGGCTATGTCGGTGTAAGGATCGCGGTTAGTGATCTCGAGAGTGATGTAATCCGATTTCGGGCTCCAGCTGTAGTTGAATTCACCGTTTCGTGCCTTATATGTAGAACCGTCGGTGAGTTCGCGCACTTTCTTGCTGTCAGTATCCATTACGGCCAGCTTGTTGCGGTCGAGAATGAAAGCGAGTTGCTTACCGTCAGGCGACATCTTGGGCACGGTGCGTTCGTGTCCGTCGTTCTTAAAGAGCGCTTCCTCATTTATTATTGTGGCATTGGAGAAGTTAGGATCATCTTCTCGGGCCATCGTGGCCTTATAGATGTTGTATTTGCCGTCACGCTCAGAGGTGTAGATCAGGCTCTTTGAGTCGTGACCCCAGCTTACCCATTTCTCAGCCTCGGGAGTATTTGTAATCTGTTTGGTAGTGGCATAGTCTACTGACGTTACGAATATGTCGCCTCGGGAGATGAACGCGACGCTTTTACCGTCAGGCGACACCGACATCTCGGTGGGGCGGGATACTGATATTTTGTAGGGCTCGTCGACAAGGTCGTTGACTATGTCGATTTTTACTTTGGCAGGTTTGCCGCCGGGAGTCTGGGTATAGATTTCTCCATCGTAGGTGTAGCAGAGAGTACCGGCATCGCTGGCAGAGAGGAATCTGACGGGGTGAGTCTTGAACGAAGTGACAGGCTTGGCTGACTTGGCATCGGAGAGAGGAGCCTTGTACACGTTGAGGGTGCCTCCCTTGGGCTCGCTGATGAAGAAAAGTTCATCGCCTACCACCACAGNGTCGCGGTCTTCGCNCGGACGGTCGGTGNGGTTNGTANGTTTACCTGTGGCCGGGTCATAGAGCCAGATGTCACAGGTCACGCTTGATGTGTGATGCTTGCGCCATGTATTTTCAAACCCTTTTGCNTCCTNATANANCANCTTGCCGGATTTGTCGGGCAGGTAGTCGATCATCTTGGCCGGAGTGCCGAGGATCTGTGTCGCAGCCCCGCCCTTGACGGGTACCTTATATAGCTGAGTGATACGGGAGGTAGGGAACTGCGCGCTCTGTGACGGTGCCTGGATGGCGGCTGAGAATACCACACTCTTGCCATCGGGGGTGAAGGCTTCGGGAATCTCAGACGCTGAGTTGAATGTAAGACGTTTGGGCGCACCACCATCAACGGATATTAAAAAAACATCATTGTTGCCGTGGCGGTCGGTGGCATACGCAATGGTGCGGCTGTCGGGGCTCCAAACCGGACTACCCTCGTAATCTGTTGTCGATGTGAGCCGGGTGGCAGATCCGCCTGCGGCGTCAACTTTCCAGAGATCGCCCTTGTAGGTGAAGACTATCGTCTTGCCGTCGGGAGAAATCTTTGCGTCGCGCATCCACAGCGGTGTCTCGGCCGATGCCGTGACGCATGTGGCCGCAATGGCGGCCATGATCATGATTTTTTTCATTTATATGATAGGTTTGTAAGATGAATTCATAATTGTGAGAGACTATCTGGCGAGAATCAGGGCTGAGACAGGCGGTACCGTAATATTTCGGCTTCTTATCGTACCCATCCCGTCAGGATTGATACGTCCGTCATGGGCGATCATTATCCATTCGTCAGTAGGGATGTTGACGGTGACTGGCCGGTCATTGCCGTTGAACACGAGTTTTATTTCCTGCCATGTATCCCCATTCGCATGGTCGGTGAGTGAGTAACTGATAACGTTGTCGATGTCTACCTTATCGAATTTCAGATGCCGTGCTATATCATCGGCTGAGGTCATGCGGAAGGCCGGATGCTGACGGCGCAGGGATATAAGCTGCCGGAAAAAATCATGCTGGTCGGCATGACTGTGTTTCAGGGCCCAGTCGATTGCATTGACTGAGTCTGGTGACTTATAGGAATTGTAATCACCATTTTTAGTGCGGCACATTTCTTCACCGGACAGAAAAAATGGTGTGCCTTGCGATGTAAACACTATGGTGTGGGCCAGCCGCGCCGCACGTTTTCGTTGCTGCTCGGAGGCCTCAGGCATGGATAGGGCGAGTCTGTCGGATAGTGTCAGACCATCGTGGCATGACACATAGTTGATTATTTGTTGAGGAGAAGAGGCGTACGCGATTTTTGAGTTCTTGCCTTTAGTGTAATCTACCTGCGGATGAGGTGTAGATGCGACTATACCGATTTTGACGGTCTCTTCGTATCCGTGATTTCCACAGATGAATCCTCCGTCGTAGGTATCCCAGAGGCTACCTTTGACAGCATCGCGCAGATCATCGGAAAAGACAGCGATACCATGCATCGCGGATACATTTTCCTTAAAGGCAAGCTGATCGCGGGGCATCGGAGAGTCACCTGCGGTCCACCCTTCGCCATATATTATAACGTTAGGATTCAGCTTATGTAGCTCTGCTGAGATACAGTTCATAGTAGCGATGTCATGAATAGCCATCAGATCAAATCTGAAACCATCGATATGAAATTCCTTTACCCAGTACTTCACCGAGTTGACTATGAAGTTGCGCATCTGTTGACGCTCTGACGCGGTCTCGTTGCCGCAGCCCGAGGCGTTGGATAGGGTGCCGTCGGGGCGCTGCCTGAAATAGTATCCGGGAGCGGTGAGGTTGAAGTTGGAGCGGACTGCATCGGCAGTATGGTTGTATACGACATCCATCACGATACCTATGCCGTTGTCGTGCAAGGATTTTATCATCTCTTTCATTTCACGGATGCGTGCCGCGGGGGCTGACGGATTGGTGGAGTAAGAGCCCTCTGGCACGTTGTAGTTGAGCGGATCATATCCCCAGTTGTATTGATTGGCAGGCAGATTGGTCTCATCCACTGAGTCGAAGTCGGATGTCGGTAAGAGATGTATGTGGGTCACTCCGAGGTGTTTGAGATGATCTATTCCAGTGCGGTCGCCGGCGGGGGATGAAGTTTCCTGCTCAGTGAAAGCGAGAAATTTGCCTTTGTTGGCTATACCGGACGACGGAGAGATCGAGAAGTCGCGGACGTGTGTCTCATATATCACTGCATCGGTGATTGTGCGTATCGCAGGCCCTTTGTCATTGTTCCATCCTTCGGGATCGGTTTTGGCGAAGTCTATTATAGCGGCTCTCTTGCCGTTGACACCGACAGCTTTGGCCCAGACACCGGGTGTCTCGTCAAGCCATAGTCCGTTATGCTTGATCCTGAATGTATAGAATTTGCCGTAAAGACGATCTGCCACGGCCGTGCGCCATATTCCCCTGTCATATTTTTCCATGGGTAATGTCATGAATGGGGGCGTGTTGCGGCCTGTATTGTATAGAAACACCTCCACAGCCTCGGCTTCGGGGCTCCACAGGGCAAAATGAGTGCCGGTGCTGTCTACGCTAAGCTCCAGATCCGAGTCATCGTAGTCAGGAAAGTCAGAATAAGAATAGTATCGAAGATGTGATTTCGTATGGCCTGACCATAAGCGTGCGGTGGCAATAACGGCGTCAGTGATTTTTTTAAACAAAGACATTGCAAGTGTAAGCGATATGTATCAGCTTGCGATGATGTTTAGTCAAATATTGAAAATACGTTAGACGTGATTCTATAATTTTAAAAAAAAGTGGAGACAGCCAGACGGTGAGATGAAATTATTTCACCACGATTTTTACGCTGAGGTTGGCGACACGTACGATATAGTATCCAGCGGGAAGCTCGACGTAAGTAGACCCCGGATTGGCATTGAACTGCTTCACTACCTGACCGGTGATGGCATACACAGCCACGTGACGAGGCTGATCGCCGGGAATTTCGATATTTACGCCTCCGGGCTGNGCCTTAACCTGAGGGGTATCCTGCACGGAGGTNACCTGACCAGGGGCGGTGCTCTCGGCAGAAATTATCTCGATAGGTGCAGCGATNGCAGCTGCTGCTATGAATATGCTGAATATCTGTTTGTTGAGTTTCATCGCTGACTGTCNATTATTAGTTTGATGCAAAGTTACGGATTATTTGGTGGATTTGCAAGTGCATCAACTGATTTTTTTNCTGATTATTGTGCGACGTTGATAAAAACTAATGATAATTTTATCTTTTTTTAATATGGCAATCCCCTGAACAAGCTGTGCACGTTAGCCTCAGATGCACTCTTGCTCAGGGGAACACTCTATATAGTGAGTAGTGATTATTTCTTCACTTTTTTAGCTTTAGTGGCTTTGGCTGGCTTAGCGCCTTTGTGGTGATTTCCGTCTTTACAATTGGCTGATGTGCAGTTGTCGGACTTAGTGCAGTTTTGTGATGTAGCGTTGCAATTCTGCTTGTCACAATTGTCAGATGTGCACTGAGCGGCGTTGTCACAATTGTCAGATTTGCACTGAGCGGCGTTGTCACAGTTACCGGCCTGCTTGTCACAATTGGCCTTGGGTGCAGGCATGAGGTTGTTGACTACATTGTCGGGCATCGCCTGGATGTTGGCCATGAACATATCAAACTGCTCTGGGGTGAGAATCTCCTTAACCTTTGCTACGTATTCCACTCCGGGCATCACACCTAAAGGTTTACCTGTGCCACGGCCACCTTTGATGATTCTGCCATGACCTATGGGAGCACGCTGGGCTACAGTCCTGGCTGAGTCAGGGTTGACTGATATGGCATGGACTTTATTCATCTGAGGAGTGCGGATAGCTGCGTGGAGCGAGTCGATACGTGTCTGCTGGGGAAGGTCGAGGAGGACGCCCTCGAAAGCATAGTCTGTGAAAGTCTGAGGAGTGTACATTTTATTCTGGGGAGCCTGTTGCTGGGCAGAAGCCATGAACCCTAAAGAGGCAATGGCTGCGATAGCGAGTGTCAAAATTTTCTTTTTCATAAATGTAGTTTATATTTTGATTTTTTTCTTGAATTACATAATATAATATTACGTTCTCTTATGTATATGACAAAAATCTTTATAAAAGGTTTATGCCACATTATATAAATATTGTTAAGCATATTCATAAATTACTATGTTAAATCACTGCGGATGAGTTTAAATAATATCATATTTCAATAATTTCAGTCTTATTGGTATCTTCTTGCCACGCCGAATTTGTAGATGGCGGGATTATTTGATAATTTTGGCGTTGAATAATACAAGACTGAAATAAATTATGTTTACGGATAATTGGCTTATGATGCATAATAGTTTCAAATATATAGTGAGACTACAATTTCTTTTGATAGCTNTTTTGTTACCGTTATTACATAAGNNCGCCCCAGTAATAGATGTTTCAACTCTTGATACCCNCGCTACAGAGATAAGTATCCCACCNTGTGAAACGATAAACTCCTTCGGGGGCAAAGGCTTTAATAATTTACGCAGCATTACATTCAATGGAATAGATTACCTTCCTCCATATACATTCAGGGGCCTTCCCAATCTTGAGGAAGTGATTTTCAATGGCGATAACCTCGTGATTGGCGGGGCACAATTCTTTGATATGCCCAGATTGAGACGGGTNGTGTTCAATGGTAATAATTTTTTGATCAACGGTAGCACCATGGTAGGCCGTTCACCCGATTTCGAGACATTTGAAATTAACGGAGTGATAGCAGTTACAGAGATGTGGGACCCTGTGGAGTGCCCGCTGTTTACAGATTATTCAGGTGATTATGACGTGTTGTATTGTGANAACAGCAAGCTCATGCACCCGTCTGACCCCGACAGTGTCTNCAAGAAAAGAAATTATGCCGATACGTTCAGAAAACAANTGGCTCAGATTACAGAAATCTTTGAGAAATGCGACAGCAATCCTAATATGGCAGGCCAATTCATGTTTTTGCATCCACTTGCCTTGGAGTACGCCGCCGCCTTTGACGTAGATACCACTGCATACGTGGTCGCCCGTAACAAAGCACGTGAGAACGAATATTTCTGGACACAAATAGAAGTATTGCAACATTCACCGGAGTATGCGTCTGATACTCTTGATTATACATTCAGATACGCTTTGCCCTCCGACAGTCTGCTACAGGTATCCCGAGAGAGGTTTAATCTCGACAGCATAGCCGGAAACGGAGATGATATCAGCCGTATCAAGAATCTCACATACTGGGTGCACAACAACATACTGCATGACGGTAGTTCTGACAATCCATCAGTGCGTCTTACACTCCCCGAAATCTATGATGTGTGCAAGATCGAAAACAGGGGAGTGAATTGCAGGATGCTTGCAATAGCTCTGGCCGAGGCACTGATGGCCGAAGGTATAGTGGCACGCTATCTAACCTGCCAGTCAAAGAAATGGGATACCGATCAAGACTGTCATGTGATATGTGTGGCCTGGTCATCATCACAGAACAAATGGGTGTGGTGCGATCCCACCTTTGCCGCGTTTGTCTATGATGAGAACGGATTGATGCTACATCCGGGCGAGGTAAGGGAACGCATAATAAATAATCAGTATATAGCCATCAATGAGGACGCCAACTGGAACAATAAGGAAGAATATAATAAAGAGGAATATATCGATGATTACATGGCAAAGAATCTATATCACATATCGGCAAATCTAAATAATGTGCCGGCTCCGGAGGGATATCCATATAATCACAATCCGGTATTTGTGACTCTATCACCTGTTATCGGCACCTATAAGGGCTCGCAATTTATCACGACAGAGCCTCAGAAATTCTGGGCTGCCCCGTAGACTCAAAAGTAAACAGGGATGACAGGATACGTAAATATCAGATATGTTTTCGGGGATAAATTCCAGATTTATTTAACCTCTTGACTAAATTAAAACCATTAAAAAATTCTAATTATTTTCGTAATGATTGGAGATTACGTAGTTATTTAGTATTATTGTGGCAATAATATATAAATAAATTTTTTCTCAAAGTTATGAAAAAGAAGTCAATATTGCTTCTGATGGGAGCTCTTGCCATCTCTTCGTTATCCTTTAACGCGGATGCCCAGGGATTGGGCGGTCTCATCAAGAAAGGTAGTAAGGTAGCAGAGAAGGTGACATCCAAAACCACTCAGGTAAAGGAAAGCGCAAAGTCTGCTGCAGCAGTAAAGCTTGAAAATGGGATATCGGTAATCAATCCGATGTCGGAGTTTATCGAGATCACGCCTATAGGTCTGTACGGGGTATCAAAAAGCGAGAACTATGGAGACGCGTATCTTGTACTGAAAGCAGAGGTCAAGATACCTAAACAATCAGCCGCATTTGGCAGCAGCATAAAGAATCAGAAGATGATCGCCGCCGACAGTGGCGGCCATATTTATAATATTGATGCAAGCGGAGCATTCCGTTATGATATGGTCGAGGGTATGCCAGTGATTGTGAAGATTGACGACCCCGTTGCCATGTTTATTGATATTCCCAAAAGTGTCACTGAAATGCAGGTGGTAAAATTCGGAGTAAACATAGACGCATATCATCAGGATAATATCACTTTAAAAAATGTACCGATATTCTGGGACGAATATCCCGAATAGCGCAGGTTGACTCACTTTCTTATGACGGACACAGATGCATTGTTGCAGCTGTGTCCGTCATAAGATTTATTTTTTGTATTTTTGTCATCCATTTTACGATAGTGCAGACATGTCTTATTCAATTAATGATATTCATGAATTAAGTATTCATAGTTAAAAAGAAAAGACGAATAAACTAACCAGGCATACAGAATGATAGAGTACATTACAGGTAAGGTGGCCGCGCTTAATCCGGCGCAGGCTGTGGTGGAGACGAGTGCGGGTATAGGCTATATGCTCAATATTTCGTTGCAGACATATACTGAGCTTGAGGGCAAACAGGAGGCCCGGCTGCTGGTGCATGAGGTGATACGTGAAGACGCCATCACTCTGTACGGGTTTATAAGCAGCGCCGAGCGCGAGATGTTCAGGGCGCTGATAGGTGTCTCNGGAGTAGGAGCTGCAACNGCNTGTGTNATATTGTCATCCATGGCTNTNGGCGANCTCCAGCAGATAATNACGAGCGGNGACGACGCNCGACTCAAGAAGGTGAAGGGCATAGGACAGAAGACAGCNCAGAGAATAATNGTGGATCTGCGCGACAAGATAAAGATTGATGCCGCAGCAGCCGAAGAGATGTTTGCNGCTCCACAGTCGGCTGAGATNTACGAAGAGGCACTTGCCGCCCTCTTGATGCTCGGATTCCAGAAGGCTCCGAGCCAGAAGGTGCTTAAGAAAATCATCGAGACAGATCCTGCGATCAAACTGGAGACGGCGATCAAAAAGGCCCTGTCTATGTTGTAGCATATCACACACAGATTGTTACAGGCAATAGCGAGGTGAAAGATTGATGTAGGGGCTGTATGGAAATCATGCACGGATTAATGTGCGGTAGTAATATAATAAAAAAGGATGCCGATTCGTTATTATAGACGATGTATCCCGGTAGGGCATCCTGATATGAAAAANCTANGAATCCGGCATATATTNNCGGTCNCANTCANCTTGACAGCGGCCGCNATAGTGTTGCCGTTGCTCACCCTCGGGGGCAGCAGCGGCCAAACACCGTTGTCGCCGGTGACCGTGACACCCCCCCCTCCGGCCGCCTATCCTCCGCCTCCTCCCCTGTCCTCGGGAGACTCTGTGATCCTGCCTATGCCCATCGGGTCCACGGTGCCCAGAAACTATGAGGAACTCGCAGCCGATGAGTTGGCTTACGACCTGCGCACGCCGTCGAATATCAAGACCGAGGCAGAATACGATCCGACCACAGGATGCTATGTGGTGCGCACCAAGGTGGGGGATATGCAGATAGCCACACCGTTTGTGCTCAGCGAGAAACAATACAACGACTGGCAGCTCCGCCGGTCATTGCAGGAGTATTATCGCGAGCGCAATCTCGCGCTGGTCACCGAGGGAGAGAAAGACCCGTTCAACGTGCTCGATATGAATTTCGCTCTCGGACCGCTCGAAAAGATATTCGGGCCCGGCGGAGTGAGTCTGCGCACCCAGGGCTCAGTGCAGATCAACACCGGTATCAAGAGCAACAAGACAGACAACCCGTCACTGTCGCTCTCGGCGCGCCGCAAGACATATTTCGACTTTGACCAGAAGATACAGGCTACAATCTCGGCCAGTGTCGGCAACAGGTTGAAGTTCAATATGTNATANAACACTGATGCGACATTTGACTTNGATAGCAAGAATCTTAAGCTTGCATACGAAGGCGAGGAGGATGATATAGTGAAGAGCATCGAGGCCGGNAATGTGTCGATGACCACGGGATCATCTCTCATGCGCGGAGGTACCGCGCTATTCGGTATCAAGAGCAAACTGCAGTTTGGCAAACTCACGGCTACCGCACTGGTGTCACAGCAGAATTCAGAGTCGAAATCGGTTTCATCAAAGGGTGGGGCGCAGACCACTGNNTTCACGNTCAACGCNGACGAATACGACCAGAACCGTCACTTCTTTCTGGCACANTATTTCCGCGACCACTATGATCAGTTTGCGTCGCGTCTGCCATACGTGGCCTCCGGCATCAACATCACACGTATCGAGGTGTGGATCACCAATAAGAGCGGTAAGTATGAAGAAAACCGTAACCTGGTGGGATTTATAGATATAGGTGAGGACAGCCATCTGGCCAATGAATACTGGGCCGTGGATCGCTCGGTGCCGGTGCCCTCCAACTCAAGCAACGACCTGCTCGCACAGATAAAGACCAAATATCCCGATGCACGAAATATCAGTCAGGTGACCCAGACTCTGGAGCCCCTGGCCGCTTTCGGTATCACGGGTGGCCGCGACTACGAAAAAATCGAGAGTGCCCGATTGCTCTCAAAGAGCGAGTACACCCTCAATTCCACATTAGGCTATATATCGCTTAAGAGCGCTATCAACAGCGACGAGGTACTTGCCGTTGCCTACCAGTATACCTACAACGGACAGGTATATCAGGTAGGAGAATTTTCATCGGACATCACCACCACCGATCAGAGCCTGTACGTGAAGATGCTGAAGGGCACCACAATATCCACAAAATTGCCCACATGGCACCTGATGATGAAAAACGTCTAC
>WFLX010001312.1_pt1 | contig 19475 bp, 18 predicted proteins | sample 4967041 | NCBI WGS metagenome assembly WFLX01 (sample SAMN12857096, study PRJNA449069) | gut metagenome | isolation source: stool from male and female vole | host: Microtus ochrogaster | place: USA:Florida | collected 2017
CAACTGACTACCTGTAATTATCACCGGCTTATCCAAATTCTCAAGCATAAAACTGAGAGCTGATGCAGTATAGGCCATCGTATCGGTGCCATGAAGCACTACAAAGCCATCGTAATCACTATAGTGCTTTTCAATCACTTTGGCAATCTCCACCCAATGATTGGGATTCATGGCTGAAGAGTCGATAGGATGCTCAAATTGAAAACTGTCGATCTCGTAATCAAGCATTTTCAATTTAGGCACATTATCAAGCAGATGATTGAAATCAACCGGCTCAAGGGCATGTGTAGTCGGATTTTCTTTCATTCCGATCGTCCCTCCGGTGTAAATCATCAATATACGTGGTCTGCCCACGTTATTTTCCTGAACTTGAATATTGTTGTTTGGCATGCTGAGTTATGGTCGGTTCTTTGTATTTGAATGCAAATTTAGCAAATTGTCATCACATATACAATAACCAAGCATTAATCAAGCCAATTATTTAACTTTTTTCTTTTAAATCCTTCGCTTGATTATTTTGACTGGGACTCTTTTATAAGAGATAGTTTGGATTCATCCCTATTCTTGCGGACGTAACCATCGATAACCATAAAAATGCTGTCCCTCAAGTTTGAAGAGTCGGCTCAGAGGATAGGGATCGGCTGTCACCAGACCGTTATCATGGCTTATATGGATCAGATATGGTTCCCCGTCTTTCATCTCCACTATACCGATATCATATATGTCTTTGTCAATTTCCGGCGACAACATCAGTATGATATCACCGTCAAGCATAAGTTCATGCAGTGGTTTATTACCGATACTCTGTTTCTTAAGATGCGGAATGCGGTGGCTGCGATAACCCATCTCGTTCATACGAACCTTATCGTAGGTTGCCTGATCTGAAAGTGCCGGAAATTCATCCTTATGACGGGTCATATAGTCAAGAGTCTTTGTCTTGAACCCTCCACCGGCAACATACTCCGTCATTTCCTTGACATTGCCTCGGTATACATTATCTACAATCCATTCCGAGCCATAGAAAAGTTGGCTGGCAAAACCATCGTCCTGACCTTTACGTCGGCTATACTGTTCATAAAAACGTTCATACTCCTTTACACGTGGCAATTTCTGCATACTTGCCTGTGCCATGGCCAGGACCGTATTGATAAATCCTATACGGTCGAAACCGTGGAGATTTATAACAATTGTGCCTTGAGTATCATTATCGGCCGGGGGAGCCCAAGGTGTCCCGGAAAGTTCTTTCGCTACAAAGACACAACGTTCACCTAATGTGCCTCCATGTTCAGCAGTCTTTCTGAGAAGCTCATTGACTTTTATAGTATCTTCAGCACAATGTACCCGTGCTTCATAAGCTGAGGCGCTGAACGTACATATCATTATGACGCTCATCGCTGCGGCCGCTGCAAGCAGCCTGACAATTTTTTTCTTTATGCAGGATTTCATAAGTTTGGTCTTCTTTTAGGGTAGTCAATCCGTTGCAAANTTAGCAAATNAATCCAACTTGCGCAAATGCCATTTATTCGNTAACTTTGCNACATGGAAATTATGGATACCTATAGCGAAAAAAAAACCATATTTACAAAATCCGGGAAAATTGTTTTGGCCGGTGGAGGTGGACATGCTCTATCAATTCTTGAGATGTCTGACCCTGATGATTTCGCGGGATACATAGCTCTTACNCCTNCAGAAGCTATACCTCTAAAATGGCTCGGCAATGATTCTGCAGTCAAGAANCTCGCAGACGAGGGATACGAGTTCCACATGGCTTTCGTCTACTCCGGACTACCGATTATGCAGAAACGACGTAAACTTATCGAGCAATATGAGAGCGAGGGCGCACGTTTCACTTCAATCATTGCACCCACTGCCATTATCTCCCGCAACTCCCGTATAGGCGCTGGTGCGGCAGTGCTTTCAGGAGCGATCGTCAACCGTGCGGTCATCAAGGAAAATGTTGTGGTTAATTCAGGTGCGATTGTTGAACATGACTGCATAGTCGGTGCCAATTCATTCATCGGACCAGGAGCTGTGGTGGGGGGAGCCGTAACTATAGGCGAAGACTGTTTTATCGGGCTGGGAGCCAAGATAAAGAATTGCGTCACAATAGCCTCAGGTGTGACTGTGGCAATGGGCGCGGTCGTGNCTCGTGATNTTCTCCAANCNGGANTATACCANGGTACACCGCTACGTNTTCATANGATTNANCAATAACCGTTTATTTATATATAATTGTGATAACACNAATAATCATTGCAGAAGCCGGTGTCAATCATAACGGTGATCTCAGGAGAGCTTTAGCCATGGTTGACGCAGCCAAAAGTGCCGGCGCCGATTACATTAAATTCCAGACATTTAAAGCTGAACGGCTTGTGACATCTTTCGGACAGACAGCTCAATATCAGAAAGCCAACTGTAATGCTGTTTCTCAAATAGATATGTTGAAGAAGCTGCAACTCTCTTTTGACAGTTTCCGGATATTATCCGATTACTGTAGAGAAAAAGAAATTGGATTTTTATCCACTCCTTTTGATGAGGAGAGTATTGATTTCCTGCTCTCACTTGGTATGGATTTTATGAAAATACCCTCCGGCGAGATTACCAATCTTCCTTATTTGCGTAAAATCGCAGCCACCTCAGTGCCCGTGATTATTTCTACTGGCATGTCTTCACTTGATGATATACGCAACGCAACTTCTGTTTTTTACAAGGAAGGATATGATGCGTCCAACATGACACTCCTTCATTGTAATACTGAATACCCGACTCCCATGATCGATGTCAATCTGAGGGCTATGGTGGGAATGCGTGACATCTTTGGCCTACCGGTAGGCTATTCCGATCATACAAAAGGTATTGAAATACCGGTGGCGGCCACAGCCTTGGGTGCAACTGTGATTGAAAAGCATTTTACCTTAAGCCGTAATCTTCCGGGCCCCGATCATGTCGCCTCGCTTGAACCTGATGAACTGGCTTTAATGGTAAGTTCAATACGCAATGTCAGTATCGCTCTCGGATCATACCAAAAACGTGTCACCGAATCTGAACGCAAGAACATATCGGTAGCCCGTAAAAGTATAGTGGCGGCCCGTGATATAAAAGCCGGAGAAATATTTACTGAAGATAATCTCACTGTAAAGCGTCCCGGCAACGGTATATCTCCAATGGAATGGGATAAAGTTATCGGCACAACTGCTTCCCGTGATTTTCCGGCAGATAGCCTGATTACGTTGTAAAACTGCAATAGGTTCTGATACTCGGTAATATTCTATATTCGGTAACACTCTAATAGATGAGGATATGAAAAAAATATGCTTTGTCACAGGCACAAGGGCTGACTATGGAATCATGGCCCCTCTGATGAAATCATTGAATGAGAATGGCAATGTGGAGCTGCAGATTATAGCTACAAATATGCATCTCTCGCCTCAATACGGTATGACTGTGAATGAAATCATTTCCGACGGACTAACCGTAAACTGGCGAGTGGACTCTCTTTTATCAGGAGATTCACCTGCAGCTACCGTTAAATCTATGGGACTAACACAAATTGGAATAGCAGATGCCTTCTCACATCTTTCACCTGATATTATCGTAATTTTAGGAGACCGATATGAAATGCTCGCCGCAGCNTCAGCAGCCTTGATTTTCCGAATCCCTGTCGCTCATCTCTACGGTGGTGAAACAACTGAGGGAGCCTATGATGACTGTATCCGGCACGCTATCACCCAACTCTCAACCTATCATTTCACATCAACCGAACAATATGCTCAAAGAGTGAAACAGATGGGAGCAAAAGCAGAAAATGTATACTGGATTGGATCGTTAGGTGCCGACAATATCAGCAAAGAAAACTTCATGTCGCGTAAGGAACTTGAGGAATTTCTTGGAAAAGAACTGGGAGACAAATATATAGTGGCAACATTCCATCCCGTCACAACACAACCCGGAGAAGAAGAAAGACAGACGAAAGCTTTACTCAATGCTCTTGATTATAAAATAAAGGAGGGATGGAAAATATTGTTCACGATGCCTAATTCCGATACCGGAGGTCAGACGGTAGCAGGCATCATCTCTAATTGGGCAAACGAACGAACTGATTCCGTTATCGCTGTAGCTTCTCTCGGACGACGTCGTTTCTATGCGGCCATGCATAATGCCGCTGCCATTGTGGGCAACTCCTCAAGCGGTCTGATAGAAGCCCCGTCATTCGGAATCCCTACTCTCAATGTAGGAGACCGACAGAAAGGACGAGCACAAGGGCCCTCCGTGATTAATGTGGTTCCTGACGAAAAGGAAATAGTGAAAGCACTCGACAAAGTTCTTTCAGATGAATTTCGCAGCTTTGCACGCACAGCTCCTAATCCCTATGCCAAGCCTGACACTATGTCGACACTTATAGAAATCCTTACAAAATAATCGTAAAGTCTTCCTATTGGGCTCTGACACCAATCTCTACAATACCTATACCTCTGAATTTCATNNGGCTACGTGGAATTATTATTTATCTTACAGAGTAGTATAAACCAACTGACTGCTAATTGTGTTGTAATAACAAACATCACAATTCGCTAATTTAAACACGCTATACTATGAATGTTCTAAAAACCATCGCCACGGGCCTGATGCTTGGTACAGCAGCCTCCGCCCCATTTGTTTCTGACGCTTGTACAAGGGTAATCTATAAGGGCCTTGACAATACTTTTGTCGTAGGACGATCTTTGGATTGGAAGACCCCTATTCCCACAAATTTATATGTATATCCCGCCGGAATGAAGAAGGTAGGTTCAGACCAACCGGGTGCAGTGACTTGGACATCTAAATATGGCGCAGTGTATGCAGTGGGTTATGATGGAGGTATCACCGAAGGTATGAATGAGAAAGGCCTCGTTATAAACGGTCTTTTCTGTAAGGGCACAATTTATACCAATCCTGAAGTTGACAACCGTCCCCCTATGTCGCTTGCGATGTTTGTTGGTTGGCTGCTTGACATGAATGCCACTACCGACGAATGTGTGGAGGTGCTCAAGAAACAGGATTTCTCCATTAGCGGAGCTACTTTTGACGGTGGCACAGTCTCAGCTCTCCATTGGGGTATAACNGATGCTTCAGGTAAAACAGCTATTCTTGAATTTGACAACGGAAATATAAAAATATATTATCCTGAAGATATTCTCGCCATGACCAACGATCCGACATGGCCACAGATGGAAGCCATTGTAGCTTATTGGGATAAAATAGGTGGAACACACATGCTTCCGGGCACAGTCAGCAGTCCCGACCGTTGCGTGAGAGCCAATTACTTTGCACATCATGTGGAGGCCGTTTCAGATCCGGCATTAGCGGTAAGCATCTGCCGCAGTATTCTGCTTCCCTCTTGTGTGCCTTACACATATCTCATTCAGGGTGAACCTAACGTTTCCTCCACACAATGGCGTTCTTATGCCGANGTGAAGAATAAACGTTACTACTGGGATATCGTTACTAATATGGGCTATTATTATATCGACCTTACAAAATGCGACCTCAGGAAAGGTGCACCGGTCATGCGACTTGATACATCTAAAGAAACTAATCTCATCGGCGAGGCCAATCATGCCCTCAAAAAGCATGCTCCGTTTACCCCGATGTATTGATTCTCTAATTCCTGTATATTGATTTATAAAGATTATTATTCACATCTTAAGATGTTGAAGCGAATATCCTGATTTAACTATAATTGTGAGAGAGCGCGGTGGCATTGTCACCGTGCTCTCTGATTTTTATCCACACCAAGCATTTATTAAGGTCCTCACTTCGATTATCCCTAACTATCCCTACTATCTCTCTATCACTAATGGNTCTCCTTCAAGACCCACTAATTGCTCAACCCCATTTTGTTGTTTATACTCCCTTATGAATGAGGCTGCCTGATTCAGAGTAGAGAAAGTCCCGGCTATGACATAGAAATAACCGTCGTTACCCTCTACAGGAAACGCATCATACTTACGCGACCTCAGATCTTCTGATTGGGCAAAGGCATTGGTTGGCATCTTGTATTTTGCTGCAGCTACATTATATCGGTCTATGGAAGGCGATTCTCCTTCACCGGCAAACTTAATGAATATATGTTTGACGTTCAATTTCTCTCCATCCACTTCAATACTTTTCGGAGCATCAAGGCGCTGAAGGCCACCCGCCGGTAAAATCATATCTTTATCAACCACCTCTGCCTTCTTTTTATTCTGGGCCGCCTCATAAGCCGCCTGATAATTCTTTTCTGTAGGCTTACAACCGGCGGCCAGCAAAACCAAGGCCGTTATCACCATTATTTTACTTCTATTCATATCTAACTATTTTTATCTATTTTATACTCAAACTACAAAGGTAATATNGTTATAGGTAAACTATTCACAGTAGCCATATTCTATTCGATCCTCTCCTTTTTCTACCAATCGTATTAATGCAATCAAGGGCACGACTCGCTGAGCCGTGCCCTTAATTTTATAAGGATATATTATTTATAAGATTCATTTTCAATCCACCTGAATCAACAGGAATGGAGTCATGCTCCAGAATTCTGTAGGATTGGTGATATGGATGGTCTTTGTCTTATCGGCATTTTCCTCAATAGTATAGGAATCTTCCGGCATATTGGTCCATATTTTCACTTTCTTAGAGCCTGTAGGAATCACTGACAAAGTACGTTTATCAGCTTTGGTAAAATATGATTCNTTGAAATCACCTTTCAGGACTTTTGTCTGACCGAGGAATTTCTTTTCAAGAAGGCCATTCTTCTTAAGCTCTTTATTTGTGCCGATAGCATAATACACAGTGTTGGCAGCGTTCTCTACTGCCTCTGTCTCTGCCTGTGCCTGCTCTTTAGCTGCTTGTTCAGCTGCAAGTTCTACAGCTGTAGTGGCAACCTGTGTATTAAGAGTCTCTATCTCTGCTTTTGCGGAACTCAAATCATTCTCAAGTTGAGAAATCTTCTCATCTTGTTTTGCTATACGTCCCTTGAGCTGTTCGATAGTCTTGGAGAGCACACTGTTCTGATTATTGCTTTTGTTCAGACGAGCTTCCATATCGGCAAGGAGCTGTTTGTTTGATTCCAGACGCGCCTTGATATTGGCAAGATTCTGACGTATCTCGGCACGACGGTTCACCGATTCACCGGCACCCATGTTATAAAGCAGACCCTCCTGCATATTAATGGAGTCAAGACCGGAATAGATATCACCCATAAGTAGCATAAGTGAATCATTGAAACTGTTGGCCTCAGCATATTCAGCCGTAAGCTCAGCAATTCTTGCTGAATCTTGAGCTATCTTCTCTTTGTCATGGCCGGAGGAACAGGAAGCAAGCATAAGAGCACCAATTCCTAAAAGGATAAAACTTTTCTTCATGATTATTTCATTTTTAAAATTATTGCAGTTTAACAGAATCGTCACATTTTTCATCGTGGCCTCTGACAACGATAACAATCTCTCCCTTTGCTTGGTTCACTGCAAAATATTTTTCCAACTCATCAAGAGTTCCTCTATGAAATGTTTCATGAAGTTTTGAAATTTCCCTGCATACACACGCTTCCCTGCCTCCTCCGAAAAACTCCGCCAACTGCCTTAAGGTTCTCGCCAGACGCTTGGGAGATTCGTAAATAATGACTGTCCGGGGATCGGTTGAAAGCAACGTAAGTCTGGTGGCCCTACCTTTCTTCGGCGGAAGGAAACCTTCGAAAACAAATCGGTCGCAGGGAAGGCCGGAAGCCACCAGTGCCGGCACAAAAGCAGTGGCTCCGGGCAGACATTCTACCTCCGCACCTATTCTCCTACACTCTCTGCTGAGCATGAAGCCGGGGTCAGAGATACCGGGGGTGCCTGCATCTGATATCAAGGCAATATTCTCTCCCCCTAACACTCTTTCCGCAATCTTCGGGGCCTCCTCATGCTCGTTAAATTTATGATGACTCCTCATCGGAGTGTGTATATCGAAATGTTTCAACAAAACACCGGAGGTGCGCGTATCTTCTGCCAGAATCAAATCCACATCTTTTAAAATTTGGACGGCCCGGAAAGTCATATCTTCAAGATTGCCCACCGGAGTGGGTACGAGATAAAGTTTTCCGCTCATTCCTTGAAATATTTTTTAAGAACTTCAAGAAAGTCTATCACATCCTGTGATTTCTCATCCCATTGAAGTTCATTAAGGAAATAATCTTCCGCCTCCTCATAGCCTTCCATAGATGCCACGAGCGACAATGTAGTGTTGAAATCCACATCACTGCTATTAAATAGCTCGCGCTTAAATCTATAGCGATCGTTAATACTGAATACAAGGCGTCCGCGCGGTGCTGTATAATCATCAAATTTATATGTTTCCTTTACTGGCATTTCACTTACAGGCTCTTCATTTAAAACCTGCTCTGTAATGGAAACCATGGGAGGCATCTCATCAATTTTGAGCTCCTCAATTATCCCATCAGATTGAAAAGTTTCATCAACCTGGGCAACCGGCTCTTCAACATGAGAAGCTGTGGCCTCTTCATACGAATTAGTTTCCTCCTCCGGCGGCATATTGGCATCCATAGCTTCTTCAAATTCAGCTTCAGCCCCAATATTAGTTATCGCTTGAGATTGAGAAGTGGCAGTCGTAGTTGTTGTCGCTTGCTCTGCATACGACATCAGCTCTTCACTTTTTTTCTTTATCAGTTCCGGAAGCTTGTCAGGGGCATCATCCCGAGCAATAGCAAGATGCACCAGTCCCTCCAGTTCATATATTCTGTCGAGCAGTTCGTTAAGTTTTTCTTTATCCATATCGGTCAGTATAATTATTGTTCTATCAAAATCTCCTCTACGGCCTCTTCTTCCACTTCGTGTGAAGCTTCCGCCCCCTGCTTGTCAAAAATCTCAAGCAACATTGTCTGTGCAGCTTTCTTCGCACGTTCACNGCTACCATTGANATCATTCATTATTATCACAACNGTGNGGGTAGGCACATAGTCATCATCAAGTAGNTANNCTGCGTAACACTGGATACCNTTCNTACTGCCTGTTTTCATGGCGATATATCCTTCAAGANGTGTATCAACCANAAAACTCTTTAGTGTGCCTTCCTGTCCGGCCAAAGGAAAGAAGGATGCATAAATCTCATTTTCTGCCATTGTGGCTAACACATTGGTCATGAAATCAGCAGTCACCCTATTATTGCGTGACAGACCTGAACCGTCGATTATCGTTACCCCCTCAAGCGGCATGCCTCTCTTCTCCCACATGGCATACTCTCTCGTTGCCCCATCTTTTGTCGAACCGTCGCCGGTGGCAAGCTTGCTGTATGTACGGAGCATTGACTCTGCAAACAGATTGTCGCTGCGCATCATGCAACTACGCATGATTTCATCTATAGTAGGTGAAAGATGNACAAATATTATCTGTCGNTCACCTTCTCCAAGGTCCTTGCCATCGACAAGTATACTTGAATTACGCAAAGAATTTTTAAGACGACTGACGAACAATGCCTGCGGATTNTCTACAGAACGTCTGCCATTGGCATTATNCTCAAAATTTAACCCATGTGAACCTGTGCCATAGGACTGGGAAAAATCAGCCGGCTGCCATGAATCAGGGCGTGAAGCGCCCGCAAATTGAGATTCATCAACAATAATCATCCCCTCGATCTTATTCACCCCCATCTCTTTCAATGTCTCCACTATCTCCTGCACTATATCGGTGCCATAAGGTTCGACAGTGGAATTGAGTGATGGATCACACACCCCCTCCACAATCAGATTACCACGCAGAATACCCATATCGAGAGGACCGTCTGTATACACTTTGGTCTTATATCGATAGTCCGACCCGCATACTCTAAGAAGCGCAGCTGTGGTCACCGACTTCATGATGGAGGCCGGTATAAGGGCCTTGGTAGTATTATGGCTGCTCATGACTCTTCCGTCAGACAGATCAGTTATCTTTATAGCTACCGAACCCGGATTCACTCCACTTGCACGTAGAAAGGCTGTCAGTGCCTCCCGCTCTTTCGGGGTGACACCATAAACGGTCGCTGTCATAAGCAGCGACAGGAATAGGACAAAAATACTTCTAAATTTTAAATCTACAGATNTCATACACTTAATTCAGNACTGATACTTGTTTNGCAGTNCATTTCTATTGAAGTGATTTCAACTTCATTGCTTTGCAAACGCAAAGTTANTAAGTTTTTCCGAATTTCTATCNTCTCTTTTTTGANACTTCCAANATAGTTGCTAATTTTACAACCTGAAAACAATTCAACACCTACATGACTTCATCTAACCTCCCCCCTCGTATCCCCTACACGTTCGACAGGGTGGTGCGAATTCTTTTTACGGTATGCACCCTTGTTGCAGTGGTTTTCCTTCTTGACAGTCTGAAAGGGGTGCTCTTACCTTTCCTGGTGGCTTGCCTGATTGCTTATATGCTTGAGCCTATTGTTTTATGGAACATGAAATGGACCCGTTCAAAGGGACGTTTCATACCTGTGGCTTTGACTCTGCTTGAGACATGTCTTGTGGTGGCTATTTTTTGTGTCATCTTTATTCCCTATCTTATTTCCGAGACAACGGAAATGACGGCAATGATACGTGACTACGCCACCAAACAGATACAGATTCCTTATATATCGAGTAAGATCCACGACTTCCTGCGTGATAACCTTGACCCTAACGAGATTTCCAAATTGCTTTCTAAAGATGAATGGACTTCTCTGATAAAGAGCACTCTCTCCTCTTCCTGGTCATTTGTTAGTTCAGGACTTGCTTTTGTACTCGGTCTGCTCAGCTGGCTTATCGTGATTCTTTATGTAATCTTCATTATGCTCGACTATGAAAGGATAATGTTAAGTTTCCGGCAGCTTGTACCTATGCGTCATAGAGAACGCACTTATCAGGTGGCCAATGATATAAAGAATGCCATGAACCGATATTTTCGCGGCCAGTTCATCATAGCATTTCTGGTCGGTATCCTTTTTTCAATTGGATTCCTGATTATCGGATTGCCGATGGGTGTGATTTTAGGATTATTTATCGGTATGCTTAATATGGTGCCGTATCTTCAGCTCATATCCCTGCCCATCACAGCTGTATTGTGTATCGTGTGCACCGCAAGTACCGGAGTTGACTTCTGGGTGATTTTCTGGGAAAGTATGGCGGTATATATAGTAGTTCAATGCATCCAGGATCTCTACCTCACTCCACGTGTTATGGGTAAAGCCATGGGATTAAATCCGGCTATAATACTACTCTCACTTTCCGTATGGGGATCTCTGTTAGGATTCATGGGACTCATTATCGCACTTCCGCTCACTACTCTTTTGCTCTCCTATTACGATCAATATATTGTAAATCGTTATCCATCATCACACCTTACTGAGGTGGAACAATAAACAGTTTTATCAGAATCTTAATAGTTACATAATGCTAACCCTTCCAACCGACCCCCAACTCTCCGCGGAACAGTCAGAGACTATCCAACAGTTAGAGGCAGAAACCTATACCGAAATCAATGGAGATGAACCCACTTCTCAGGAAGAAGACCATACGAATGGATTGATTGCCGATCTTGCCTGGATATTATTGCTGGGAGCCATAGTCACACTCCTGTTCAAAAAAATGAAACAGCCGGTAGTACTCGGGTACATACTGGCCGGGTTCCTTGCCAGCCCCAAGTTTATCTATCTTCCCTCCATATCTAATCTTGAGAATATTGAATTCTGGGCCGACCTTGGCATCGTGGTGCTTATGTTTACACTTGGTCTGGAATTCAGCTTCAAGAAACTCATGAATTCCGGATCCTCGGCCGTAATAACAGCCCTGATTATTATCTGTGGAATGACCTTTGCCGGATTCGGTGTCGGTAAAATTCTACATTTAAACTCAATCAACTGTATCTTCCTCGGAGGCATGATCTCAATGTCGTCTACCACGATCATTCTTAAGACCTTATCAGATTTAGGTATGCGACAAAAGAAATTTGCTTCTCTTGTTTTGGCTGTGCTTATCATTGAAGACCTGTTCGCTGTGCTTATGCTTGTTTTGCTGTCTTCGCTGGCTATGGGTAATGTAGAGGGCACCGATCTGCTCTTCTCCATAGGTAAACTGCTCTTCTTCCTGATTATATGGTTTGTTGTCGGGGTATATGTGCTTCCCACTTTCTTTACCCGAGTGAAAAGTTTCCTCAATTCAGAGACTCTTCTTGTAGTAGCTATGGGATTATGCTTCTCAATGGCGGTTTTCTCCGTGATGTGTGGTTTCTCACTCGAACTGGGAGCATTTGTAATGGGATCAATTCTGGCCGGCACAATGGTCGCCGAATCAATGGAAAAAGTGGTGCAGCCGGTGAAAGACCTTTTCGGTGCTGTCTTCTTCATTTCTGTAGGCATGATGGTGGATCCAAATATCCTGGTGAATTATTGGAGTGAAATTCTGTTGCTCGCAGTGGTAGTGATCGTCGGTATGATTTTCTTCGGTACGCTCGGAATGCTCGTCACGGGCCAGACTCTGCGTGTGGCAATAGAAAGCGGTTTCACTCTGACACAAGTCGGTGAGTTCTCTTTCATCATCGCTTCTCTCGGTATGAGCCTCGGCGTTCTTCAGGAAAGTCTGTATCCTATCATCGTAGCTGTGTCAGTAATCACTATATTCACCACCCCATATTTTGTAAAACTATCACAACCGGCCTATAGATTTGTTGAGAGCCATCTTCCTAAAGGACTCAACTTCCTTATCGATCGGTATTCAAAACAAGTGACCGACGCANGTGAGACGAAACGTCTNTGGAAAGAAANTNTTTCTCGTTATCTTTGNCGCATCCTGCTGTATTCTGTAGTGCTCCTNNCAATTGTGNTGGTATCTAAACAGTTCCTTTTTCCTCTTTGTCNACAGTATCTTNGAGAATGGGGACGTCTGACGGCCACAGCTATCACATTCGTATGTATGCTTCCATTTCTGATAGCACTGTCATTCAGTGGCACAAAACCTGATGAGAAAAAGAAGTTGCATGCTTCTGCCAGCTTCTATGATGTNCCATTGGTGGCCATGAGAATTATACGCTACCTTNTCACTCTNCTTTTTATCGTATATCTCATGACCATAGCTTACAATGCTGTCATAGCTTGGATAGCCGGATTGATTGGATTTAGTCTGATTATAGCTTTCGCTTCCTCAAAACTCCTTTCAAATTATGGTCATATAGAGGAAAAATTCATCAACAATCTCAATATACGTGAAAACACGCGCCTTGGCCTCAACAATAAGTTGGTGAGTGATTTACATCAGGCTTTTATTGAGGTTGGTCCTTATACTCCGTTTGTCGGCGATAAATTGAAAGATTCAGGCCTCCGTTCAGATTATGGCGTAAGTGTCTCCAGTATTCAACGAGGTGATATTTTTATCCCTCTCCCCTCAATCGATGCCCGAATTTTTCCGGGTGATGTCTTGGGCGTAATCGGAAATGACGAACAAATCAAGAAACTGAATGATGATATAGAGAGTTCTGAGAAGGCTTTCAAAGCAGTTAATGTGACACAGCCGGAGATTGAGCTCCGTAGCATCAAACTGTCGGCAAACTCTCCTATAATCAATATGCCTCTTAGTAAAACTCACCTCCGGAGCGATTTTTACAGCATGATTGTAAAAGTGCAACGCGGTGAAGACGAATTTGAGCAACCGGATTCTTCTACGGTGCTTCATGAAGGTGATATTGTATGGGTGGTTGGAGATGCTTCACGCATTGATGGAATGAAATGAATTTTCCTAAACAAATTGATAGAGATGAAAAAATGGTTGTACCATTTTTTCATCTCTATCAATTTGTTTTATCAGCTGAGCAGCCCGGAAATCCTCTTGATTCTCAAGCTTTACATCTTATTGATACCAATCACAAAAGAAAGAAATCAGAATGGCAACCCTGTCCCTATAAATCCGATAGTGACATTCTCCTCCTGAAAATCTTTCATTGTTGGCGCCTGACCGGAATGATAAAGCCTTTGTGAAAGAGGTGCAGAAAGATTTTCCTGTGCAGGAGCAAACCATAACCCCTCCCAGGTCCAATACCACATTCCACCACCGTCATAACCGCTCCATTCCGCTGTCACTCCCGGTAAGTCAAGCACCTCTGCCATCCGGTCTCCTATCCCTAAATCTCCTTTAAGAGTCTTGACCTTTACATCTGAGCCGATAAGGTTGATCACATCTATCTTTCCCTCCCCGAAATCATACACCACGAAACGGGGACTGTTATCCTCGAAAAATTCAATTGTCACCGCGTCCGGACTCGCTCCATTTTCTTTTCTTGTGTAGAGGCCTTCCAATGTATAAGGCACCTCGTTCATAGGCATCCCTATCGATATTCCTCCAATACTGTCTTTAGTAAGATAAGCCACAGGTATTTCCGCTACCTTCTCGTCAGCCGGATTTTCCATGACAATACTGTCAGTGCTCGTCTCGTTCACTTTCTGCCCTTTTCCGCAGCCTGTCAGTGCCAAAGTGCCCAGTGTAATATAAATCAGTTTTTTCATAATTATTTTTTGAGTATTATAATTCTTATAGCAATATTATCATTATCCTCCGAACTGTGAAGGATANATCATAACCATATTATGACGTGCAAAATTTCTCGATAAAAAGCCCGGCAGACTTTCAAACTCTCCCGTATACGAAATTGAATCCTTTCTGGCTCCTATAATGATAAACAAGTCCTCCTCTTTGATTTCTGAACTCTCGACAATGAAATCGTCCCAGGTTTGCATAACCCTGTACTCCTGTCTTATCGAGAACTTCTCATCTTGCAGCACTACCCTTATGAACTCGCATGTTGTCTCCGACGATATGAATATCACCTTACACGCAAGTTGCGAAGCAAGATTGCCCACACGTTCCACCCATGTCTGAAATCCTGTCTCATATTCTGCTTTATCCGGAGCAAGCACAACAAGTTTATAAATCGTATCAACCGGGATAAAACATCTTGACATAATGATCATCTTATGAGTAGCCTGAATAAGTTGCTCAATCATGGCGCCATAGAAACTGTCAACCACATTGCTTTTCCTATGCATACCTATCATTATGTCTGTTGCTTTATTTTGAATAGCCTCATTGGTCACACCGGCTACAACATTCACATCATAACGCTCAATGTCTTTCACCTCTATATCAACCGCCTGGGCGGCAGCCACAGCCATACGGAGCGCGTTACGACCCATAGCGACATAACGGCCGTCATTTGTATTACGCACGAAAAGCGCAGTGACTTCATTCTGATTGTTCCGGTTACGCATAAGCAACGCCATACGCATCAGTCCCTCGGCTGTCACCGGATTGGCAACGGCAACCAACTGACGGGCATACTCTCCGGGTTTACGGGTACCTTCAGCATTGAGCTCTTCCTCGGTTCTTTCAATTCGTAACCGTTTGCCTGCCTCCTGAGTAGTGACAGTAGAAACAATGCAGCATACAAGTATCATAAGTACCGCACCGTTCATCATATCTTCATTCAACAATCCGTGCTGATAACCGATCATGGTGGCTGCGATAGTGGCTGCCGCTTTGCCGGATGTAAGACCGAACATGATGCTTCTGTCTACTCTTCCCATACCGAACAAACGTGCTCCTAAAAAAGCCGCCAGCCATTTTGAAGCCATCGCCACAACCACCATGTTTATAGCTACCCAGCCTACCTGCCAGCTTTTGAAAATGACATGGACATTGATCAACATTCCCACGCCTATCAAAAAGTAGGGTATGAAAATGGCATTTCCCACAAATTTGATACGCCCCATCAGTCCCGAACGGTCAGGTATAAACCGATTAAGTATCAAACCCGCATAGAAAGCACCCAAAATAGCCTCCAGCCCGATTATTTGCGCGAGAAGTGAAGCCACAAATACCATGGCAAGGATATAAATGAACTGACTTATCTGATCGCTGAAATGCTGGAAAAACCATCTCGTGGCATAACGGAAAGAGAAGCCCACAACCACGGCATAGACCACCATCAGACCTGTCAGACGGAAAGCATGTGATATGCTGAAATGACCTTCAGCCGCCTCCACCACTCCTGCTAAAGTAAGCAGCGCCAACATTACCGCTACAATTGTAGCGCAAACCGCTATCACGGCAGAACGAGCATTCTGCAACCCGAACCTACTTACTATAGGATAAGAAATCAATGTGTGAGAAGCATACATTGAAGCCACCAAAACACTCGTCGTCCAAGATACATTAAAAGCGAGACGTGTGCCGAATATACCGAAAATCATCGGTATGAGAAAAGTCAGAAGACCGAAAATAATGCCGTGACGAAGATTCTTACGCAAGTGGAACATATCAATCTCCACGGCAGCCAGAAACATAAGATAAAGGATACCAACCTGGCCGAAAATTTCAAAACTTGCATCCCGCGCAAGCAAATTGAACCCAAACGGACCCACGATAACCCCTGCCAAGATCAAACCCACAATATGAGGAATCCTGAGACGCCTGAAAATTATCGGGCATACCAGAATTATGAAGAGCACCAGAAGGAAGATAGCTACCGGCTGGCGCAATGGGAATGTCACTATGGAGAGCAGCAGGTTCATAAATTAAATGTATGTATCGCGTTTCTGTCAGTGATGGCTTCCACTTTCTCTGCACTAAGGCCAAGCACCTCTGCAACTTTCTTGCACGTGCTTACAACGTAAGCAGGTTCATTCCTTTTCCCTCTGTAGGGCACCGGGGCAAGATATGGAGCATCAGTCTCAAGCAGAATATTATCCTGACCTATTATAGGAAGAGCCTCCCTGATAGAGTGGGCGTTCTTAAATGTAACCACACCGTTTATACCGAACATAGGATTGCATATCTTCCTTATCTTCTCCACGTCTTCCACACTTCCTGTAAAACTATGGAAAATCAAAGGAACGCCGGGATTCACACTCCCTATCACTTCAAGAGTCTCATCAAGAGCTTCACGACAATGGATTATGACAGGTAGTTTCAGACGTTCCGCAATTCTAAGCTGGCGCCCGAAAGCCTGCATCTGCTCCTCTTTCCGGCTCTTATCCCAGTAAAGATCCATTCCTACTTCTCCTACACCGACATAACCTCCGGTGTCAAGAAAGCGCTCCATGTCATCCACTACCGACTCCCAGTCCTCACCCACCTCTGTAGGATGCAAACCCATAGCCATAGAGGTATGCTCAGGAAAAATAGAGTGCAGTCTTTTCATAGGAGCTATGGATGAGCCATCGACGTTAGGCAACACTAAATGTGTCACTCCGGCATCGATGGCCCTTCTCACTGCCTCTGCTCCTCCGTCCTCGAATTGCTCAAGATAGGGATGAGTATGAGTGTCGATCATTTCTTTCTTCCGATAAGCTTCTCAGCAAGTTTCCGGAAAGCCTCTTTCTTATCTTCAGGGAGCGAAGTCGCGTTGAGGGCCTTCAAGGCTTTAGATGAATAATGACCTACAGCCTTCTTGCATTTGTCTCCTGCCCCTATTTTTTCATACAGACGGGTCACGGCCTTTATCTTCATGTCTGTAGCCGGCATATTGAAAGCCGCACGCAAAGCTTCTGCTGTCTGTCCTCCCTCTTCAAGAGCTGCCACATAAAGGTAAGTCTTTTTCCCGTTAAGGATATCACCTCCTATAGGCTTGCCGAATGTAGTGGAATCACCAAATGTATCAAGCCAGTCATCCTGAATCTGGAATGCCAGACCGGTCATCACGCCGAATTCATACATGAGTTTGGCGTCCTCTTCCGAAGCACCACCGATAAGAGAACCGATTTTCACGGCAGCTCCAAGAAGTGATCCCGTCTTCCCCTCGATCATCTCAAGATAATCAGAAAGAGCTATGTTGTCAGAATGCTCGAAATCCATATCCAGCTGTTGTCCTTCATAGACATCCAGAGCCATACGGTTGAACGTGTCGAGAACCTCACGCAACTTATCTCCCGGCACCTCTGTCACATACTGCGTGGCAAGGGTAAGCATGGTATCTCCGGCCAGTATCGCAGTATTGGCATTATATTTTTTGTGCACTGTAGGCCGGCCGCGACGGATATCCGACTTATCCATGACATCATCGTGAAGAAGAGTGAAATTATGGAANGTCTCGATCCCGACAGCAGGTTTCATAGCTTCTTGAGCCATTCCTCCGAAAGCATCCGCTCCCATGAGCACCAATACGGGACGAATGCGTTTACCACCCGCAGAGAGTGCATATTCAATAGGTGCATAAAGAGAGGTGAGTTTCCCTCCGGGAAAAGTCAATGAACGGATAGCCGCTTCAACATCGGCTGAATATTCTGCTATAGTTTTCATCTTTCAATAATTGATAAACTCATTATATATCGCTTCCGACAGATCCTTTCCCCGATCGGCCTGAAGCACTGTTTTAAAACCTTTGATAAATCTTATATAGGTAAGGGAGTCTTCTCCGCATGCAGTCTTGAAAGCGTTTATTTCACGTTTCACATCCTCGGCACTCATCTTATGGTCACGAATGTAACTTACATATTCCAATCCTAATTCATACCCCATTCTTTGGGGATCCTCTTGGCCGGCCATAGAGTATAGGCTCATCTTGTCGGCCAGAGGAAGATTGGCAGAATATGAATCGATTTCCTGACTGAAAACTACCAGGCAGGAATCGGTATAATGTTCGTATGCATAAGCTGACGCCACAGTCAGTGTGTCAATCTTCAGGCCCTCTCTTTTACCTAAGGCTGCGTCACAGATGAAGCGTGCCACAGAATCCGGACCCACGGTTTCCATCATATAAGCTACTTTCGCNGTGTCGGGGAGGGCATTGAAATTATCCGGCAAGGTATCAACGGCTACCACGGGTTTTGAACCGCACGAAGCCAAAGCCATGCAACACACCGCTACAGGCCACNCGTAAAGCTTATCAAACAAATAGTTCATAATAACATTCTCATGACTTACATTGGGATAAGGATTGAATCAGTGTCAATCACTCCCTATCGTGAAATTATAATTTTCCACAAAATTACAAAAAAATCAGAAAAACATATTGTCAAATCAAATAAAAGCATTAACTTCGCAGTGTGATTCTTAAAGGAGTGATGCTCGAGTGGCTGAAGAGGCACGCCTGGAAAGCGTGTATACGCCAAAAGCGTATCCCGAGTTCGAATCTCGGTCACTCCGCTTATTCTACCTCAGAGAAGGGATGCCGATAATCGACATCCCTTTTATACTATTGGTAGGATAGCGATGATGTGTACAGCCAATGAATGTATCTCCAAGCTGCAAGAAAATCTTCCTTATATCCAGAAAGAATATGGGGTGACTGGGCTAACTTTATTCGGCTCGGTTGCTCGCGGAGACAACCGCCCCAACAGCGACGTGGATCTATTAGTGGATATGCCACCAAAAATATTCGTATTGAGTGCCTTACATGAATATCTTGAAAACATCCTTCAAACATCAGTAGATTTAATTAGAAAGCATTCCCGAT
>WFLX010012967.1_pt1 | contig 19474 bp, 16 predicted proteins | sample 4967041 | NCBI WGS metagenome assembly WFLX01 (sample SAMN12857096, study PRJNA449069) | gut metagenome | isolation source: stool from male and female vole | host: Microtus ochrogaster | place: USA:Florida | collected 2017
CAAAGGATATTCCTGCCTCTTTCATCATCGTGGGATAGCGGCTTGTAGCGGTAAAACCAGGAATCGTATTGACTTCGTTGCCCAAGCAGGAGTGGCTCAAGACCCAGGCCGAGATGAACGACGTGTTTGCCGACATCCCCGAGGCGCTGTCCAACACGCTGGAAATCCTCGATAAAATCGAGGTCTACTCCATCGACCACGCCCCCATCATGCCGAACTTCGCCATACCGGAGAGCTTCGGCACCGAGGAGGAATACCGCAGCCGCATCACCGAGCAGGAGCTCTTCGACGAGTTCACCCGCGACGAAAACGGCAACGTGGTGCTGTCGCAGGAAGCCGCCGAGGCCAAAATCAAGAAATTAGGCGGCTACGACAAGCTGTACCGCATAAAATTCGAGGCCGACTACCTGCGCAAGCTCGCCTACGACGGCGCGGCCAAGCGCTACGGCCTGCCCCTCTCCCACGAGGTGGACGAGCGCATCAATTTCGAGCTCCACATCATGAAGACTATGGGTTTCCCGGGCTACTTCCTGATTGTGGAAGACTTCATCCGTGCCGGCCGCGAGCAGCTGGGCGTGAAGATAGGCCCGGGACGTGGTTCGGCCGCCGGTTCGGTGGTGGCCTACTGCCTGGGCATCACCCAGATCGACCCGCTGAAATACGACCTGCTGTTCGAGCGCTTCCTCAACCCCGACCGTATCTCGCTGCCCGATATCGACATCGACTTCGACGACGACGGCCGCGAAGACGTGCTGCACTACGTGACGCAGAAATACGGCGAGGAAAAGGTGGCCCACATCATCACCTACGGCACCATGGCGGCCAAATCGGCCATCAAGGACGTGGCACGCGTGATACAGCTGCCCCTGCCCGAGAGCAACCGCCTGGCCGGGCTTGTGCCCAAGCGTATGCCCGAGGTGAACGGCAAGGAGCTGAAACCCACGCTCAAGAACTGCTACGAGTACGTCGACGATTTCAAGACCGAGCTGGCACAGGGCTCGACGCTCGTGAAGGACACGCTGCGCTACGCCCTGGCGCTGGAAGGCAACGTGCGAAACACCGGCGTGCATGCCTGCGGCGTGATCATCTGCCGCGACGACGTAACCGACTGGGTGCCCGTGAGCACCGCCGTGGACAAGAAAGACGGCAAGGTGCTGGTGACGCAGTACGAAGGCTCCGTGATTGAGGAGACAGGCCTCATCAAGATGGACTTCCTGGGCCTCAAGACCCTCTCCATCATCAAGGAAGCCATTGCCAACATCAAGCAGACCCGCGGCGAAGACGTGGACATCGACAACATCCCGCTCGACGACCCCAAGACCTATGCCCTCTACTGCGCCGGCCGCACGATAGGCACGTTCCAGTTTGAGTCGACGGGCATGCAGCGCTACTTGCGCGAACTGCAGCCCTCCACCTTCGAGGACCTCATAGCCATGAACGCCCTCTACCGTCCGGGCCCCATGCAGTATATCCCCGACTTCATCGCCCGCAAGCACGGCCGCGCACCCATCGTGTACGACATCCCCGAAATGGAGACCTACCTGAAGGACACCTACGGCGTGACGGTGTATCAGGAGCAGGTGATGCTGCTGAGCCGCCTGCTGGCCGGCTTCACCCGCGGCCAGAGCGACACGCTGCGCAAGGCCATGGGTAAGAAGCTCATCTCCAAGATGGAAGAGCTGCGCGAGGTGTTCTTCAAGGGCGGCCAGGAGCGCGGCCACAAGGTGGAGGTGCTCGCCAAGATATGGGAAGACTGGAAGCAGTTTGCCTCCTACGCCTTCAACAAGAGCCACGCCACGTGCTACAGCTGGGTGGCCTTCCAGACGGCCTATCTGAAAGCCAACTACCCCTCCGAATACATGGCTGCGGTGCTCAGCCGCAACCTCAGCGACATCACCAAGCTCGTGGGCTTCATGGACGAGTGCAAGGCCATGAAGATACGCGTGCTGGGGCCGGATATAAACGAGTCGCGCATCAGTTTCAGCGTGAACAGCGCCGGCGACATCCGCTTCGGCCTCATGGCCATCAAGGGCGTGGGCGAAGGCGTGGCCAAGGCCATAATCGACGAACGCGACGCCAATGGCCCCTACCGCGANATCTACGACGTGGTGGAGCGCGTGCCCTCNGGAGCNATCAACCGCAAGGCCCTGGAGAATNTGGCCCTGGCCGGAGCNTTCGACTCCTTCCCGGAAATCGAGCGCGAAGACTTCTTCGCCGAGGGCAACAAAGGCACCCTGGGCGACACCCTGATACGCTACGGCGCCCAGACGCAGACCTCGCGCATGAACTCGCAGGCTTCGCTCTTCGGCGACGACGACGAGGTGGTGAACGCCGCCAGCCGTCCGCCCATCGAGCACGCNCTGCCCTGGACACCCACGGCGCGCCTGGAAAAGGAGCGCGANCTGGTGGGCATCTACCTTTCGGCCCATCCGCTCGACCCGTATTATATCGAGCTGAACTACGGCGTGAAATGCACNCTGGCGCGCCGCGAGGAGCTGACGCCCNCCGACGGCATGGAGGTGAATTTCGGCGGCCTCGTGCTGAGCAACACCGCCAAGACCACACGCAAGGGCGAGCCCATGCAGATAGTGAAGATAGAGGATTTCACCGGCACCACGGAAATTGTGCTCTTCGGACGCAACATATATGAATACGGCCATCTGTGCCAGCCCGGCACGCCCGTGTTTGTGACCGGCACCTACTCCAAGGGACGCTTCGGCGGCGACGAGGTGCGCTTCCGCCTCGACTCCGTGCGCCTGCTCGACGACATCAAGGGCACGATGGTGGACGGCGTGGTGCTGAAGGTGGCCGACGACATGCTCACACCGCAGTTTGCCGGCATCCTCAACGACATCGCGGGCCACTCGCAGGAAAATCCCGGCACGCTGTCGTTCGACATCTTCTCGCCGCGCTACAACCGCCACATCACCATGCGGTCCAACCGCCGCATCCCCCTGACCCGCGCCACCCTGCAGGCCCTGGAAAACAACGACATCGACTACGAAGTGCACCGCATACATTAACAATCAATAAAACCACACACATATATCTACGACAATGGCACAAACATTCACCGACGAGAACATACACGACATCATAGCCACCGGCAAGCCCGTGGTGGTAGACTTCTGGGCCACCTGGTGCGGCCCCTGCATGGCCATGGCCCCCACCATCGACCGCCTGGCCGAGGAATATGCCGGCACCGTGGAGATAGGCAAATACAACATGGACGAGCAGAACGACCTGGCCGTGGAGTGCCGCGTGATGGCCCTCCCCACCATCCTCTTCTTCAAGGACGGCAAGAAGACATCGCTGCGCCTGGCCGGCTCGCAGAGCTACGAGTCGCTCAAAGAGAAGATCGAAGAACTGCTCAAGCTCTGATGCCCATGAAGAGGTTTATCCCGGTGGCCCTGGCCGCGGCAGCCATGTTGCTGCCCGCCGGCGCCGCGGCTCAGACCGCAGCTCAGGGACGCCCCGAGCTGTTTCCCTACCCCACTCCGCCCGAGGGTCTCACGCTGCTGCGCGAGCGCTGCAACTTCCTGGTGTACCACTTCTGGGACCGCGCCGATATGAAAAAGGTGTTCGACCGTCCCGAGGGGCTGCAGGCCGCTTTCGGCGACTGGGTCACCTTCATGCCCTACTGCGCCGCCGACACGGCCAAGCTGGCCATACGCAACCTGCTGCAGACCGTGGGCAAGGACGGCAAGAAACTCGTGAAGGTGGCGCAATTGGCCGAATACTGGACCGACAGCGACAGCGCCGAAATCGTGAGCGAGGAAATCTTCGCACCCTTCGCCGCCGCCGTGGCCACCAGCAAGAAAGTGCCGGAGGCCGACAGGCGCCATTTCGCCCGTCAGCTCCACCGCATCAACAGTTCCGCCATGGGCCAGCTGCTGCCCGCGCTGCCATATATCGGCGCCGACGGCTCGCAGCAGGTGCTGGAGCAGGACACCTTGAACACCATGATAGTGGTGGCCGACCCCGAAGCCACCGAGAGCACCACCGCGTCGATACGCTTCAGCATCGACCCGGCCACCCGCACGCTCATGGACGAAGGCCTGCTGCGCATNGCCTGGTTCTATCCCGGAGAGCTCACNGAGNCNGCNAAGGCCTCNCTGGCCAAGCTGCCCGAAAACTGGACCACAGGCGTGCTGCCCGATGTGGAGGAATATTTCCGCCCGCGCATGATGCCCGCCGTGTATCTGCTCGACAACCGCGGCCGGGTGATACTCAAGGACAGGCCCTACACGATGGCCCTGCAGGTGTTCAACGTAATGGCGGCCGGCGAATGAACGTAGCGGTGCTCATATCCGGCGGCGTAGACAGCGCCATAGCCGTGCATCGCCTGCTCGAGCAGGGCCACACGCTGCACCTGTTCTATATCCGCATAGCCAACGACCTGGGCGACTGCTCGGCCGAGGAGGATATAGAGATGTGCACCTACATCGCGCGCAAGTACGGCCTAACGTTCGACGTGGTGTCGCTGCACGAGGAATACTGGGACAACGTGATGCAGTATGCCCTCGAAACGGTGCGCAGCGGCCTGACGCCCAACCCGGACATCATGTGCAACCGCATAATCAAGTTCGGCTACTTCGAGAAGCGCTGGGGCCACGAGTTTGACCGCACGGCCACGGGCCACTACGCCACGCGCGTGGAGCGCGACGGCCGCGTGTGGCTGGGCACCGCCGTCGACCCCGTGAAGGACCAGACCGACTTCCTGGCCCGCATCACCTACGACCAGCTGGAGCATCTGCTCTTTCCCATCGGCGACCTGCCCAAGGCGCGCGTGCGCGAGCTGGCCGTGGAGTGCCGCATGCCCAACGCCTTCCGCAAGGACTCGCAGGGCATCTGCTTCTTAGGCAAAATCAACTACAACGACTTCATACGCCGCCACCTGGGCGAGCGCCCCGGCGCCATCGTGGAGCTCGAGACCGGCCGCAAGCTGGGCCAGCATCGGGGCTACTGGTTTCACACCATAGGGCAGCGCAAGGGCCTGGGGCTGAGCGGCGGACCGTGGTACGTGGTGCGCAAGAACATCCACGACAACGTGATATACGTGTCGCAGGGCTACGACACCTCCAAGCAATACGGCGACACGCTGCACCTCTCGGAGATGCACTTCATCACCCTCGACCCGTGGCCCGGGAGCTGCGACGGCGTGGAAGTGACGTTCAAGAACCGCCACACGCCGCATTTCACCCCGGGACGGCTCACGCGGCTCGACAGCCCCGGCGAGTACGTGCTCAAGAGCGCCGAGCCGGTGCAGGGCATAGCCCCGGGACAGTTTGCAGTCATCTACGACAAAGACCACACGGTGTGCCTGGGCTCCGGCATCATCTCCGGCGGCGCCGTGCAATTCTGACACTATGGACAACGAAAACCTCATACCGCTGCGCGTCATGGGCCTGAGCTACAACCAGCTGCAGAACGGCGCCTACGCGCTGCTGCTGGCCCAGGAAGACGGCCCCTACCGCATCCCCGTGGTGATAGGCGCCCCGGAGGCCCAGTCGATAGCCATCGCGCTGGAGCGCATCATCACGCCCCGGCCGCTGACCCACGACCTTTTCGCCACGTTTGCCCACGCTTTCGGCGTGCGGCTCGAGCGGGTCTACATCTACCGCTTCGAAGACGGCATCTTCAGCAGCGAGCTCACCTTTGCCGACGCCACCCGCACCGTGACGCTCGACGCCCGCACCTCCGACGCCATAGCCCTGGCCCTGCGCACCCACGCGCCCATCTTCACAAACCGCGAGGTGCTGGACGAGACCGGGTTCATCATAGAGGAGACCTCCGACATCGCCACCCCCACCCCGGAAGGCGAGGAAGCGCGCCTGACGGATGAAGGCCCCGTGGCCGAGCCCCACGCCGAAACCATCGACGACATGGAGCGCGAGCTGCGCCGCCTCATCGAGGCCGAGGCCTATGAAGAGGCCGCCCTGCTCAAGAAACGCATCGAAGAGCGAAAAGCACGCGGCGACAACGCGGAAATTGAGTAAAAAACATTAACTTTGCAGCAAAACAACAAATCATATACCTGACACCATCATGAAAGCAATTAAAACACGCCTTGCGGCCATGGGATTCCTGGAATTTGCCGTGTGGGGCTCCTATCTCACCTCCATGGGTGCCTATCTGGCAACTAACGGAATGGGCGAAAACATCGGCTGGTTCTATGCCATGCAGGGCATCGTGTCCATCTTCATGCCCGCCCTGGTGGGCATCTGCGCCGACCGCTGGATTCCGGCCCAGAAAATGCTGAGCCTGTGCCACCTCGTGGCAGGCGCCTTCATGCTGGCTGCCGGCGTGTATGGCATGCAAGCCGGCGACGCCGTGGAGTTCGGCCCGCTCTTCGCGCTCTACAGCGTGTCGGTGGCGTTCTTCATGCCCACGATAGGCCTGAGCAACTCCGTGGCCTATACGGCACTGGGCAAGGCCGGTCTCGACATCATCAAGCACTTCCCGCCCATCCGCGTGTTCGGCACCGTGGGCTTCATCTGCGCCATGCTGTTCGTGAACTTCACCGGCTATCAGAACACCTACGCCCAGTTCCTCACCTCCGGCATCATCAGCTTCGTGCTGGCAGCCTACGCCCTGTCGATGCCCGCGTGCCCGCTCAACAAGGCCGCGTCCAAGTCGCTGGCCGATGCGCTGGGCCTGAAGGCATTCCTGCTGTTCAAGGACCCGAAGATGGCCACATTCTTCATCTTCTCGATGCTGCTGGGCGTGTCGCTGCAGATTACCAACGGCTTTGCCAACCCCTTCATCCAGAGCTTCGGCAGCCTGCCTGAATTTGCCGACACCTGGGGCGTGCACAACGCCAACGCCCTGATTTCGCTCTCGCAGATGAGCGAGACGCTGTGCATCCTGCTGATTCCCTTCTTCCTGCGCCGCTTCGGCATCAAGACGGTGATGCTCATGGCCATGATGGCATGGGTGTTCCGCTTCGGCTTCTTCGGCGTGGGCGACCCCGGCTCGGGCGTGTGGCTCTTCGTGCTGTCGATGATTGTCTACGGCATAGCATTCGACTTCTTCAACGTGAGCGGTTCGCTCTACGTAGACCAGCAGACCTCGCCGGACATCCGCTCCTCGGCCCAGGGCCTGTTCATGATCATGACCAACGGCATAGGCGCCACCGTGGGCACCCTGGCCGCCCAGCAGGTGATCAACCACTTTGTGTACAGCCGCCCCGAGGGCACCATCGAGCAGGCCGAAGGCTGGAGCGAGGCATGGATGATATTCGCCGCCTACGCGCTGGTGGTGGCCGTGCTCTTCTACTTCATCTTCAAGAACCCAGCCAAGGACATCGACAAGCGCGACGTGCGCAAGGCCGAAGCCGCCGACCCCGCCGAGCTTGTGTAATCGCAAATGATACAGTTCTACGCTCCCGATATAGCCACACAGCCGGTGCTCCCCGAGGCCGACTCGCAGCACTGCGTGCGCGTGCTGCGGATGCGCGAGGGCGATAGCGTGCAGGTGGTCGACGGCCGTGGCCGGCGCTATCATTGCACGATTGCCCTGGCCCACAGCAAGCACACGGCCCTGAAGGTGGAGAGCGTGGAAGAACAGCCGCGGGTGTGGCCCTGCGACATCAGCGTGGCCGTGGCGCCCACAAAGCATCTCGACCGCATGGAATGGCTGGTGGAGAAGCTGGTGGAGATAGGCGTGGACCGCATCACGCCGCTGCGCTGCGCCCGCTCCGAGCGCAAGGACATCAACTGCGAGCGGCTGCGCAAGATAGCCGTGGCGGCCATGAAGCAGTCGCTCAAGGCCCTGCTGCCGCGCATCGACGACATGACGCCCATCGCCGCCTACCTGGCCGAGGCCGCCGCCCCCGGCGAGCAGCGCTTCGTGGGCTACTGCGATGAAGACGTGGTGGCCCGCCGCCTGCTGGCGCGCAGCTGCCGCCCGGCTTGCCCCACGCGCCTGCTCATAGGCCCGGAGGGCGACTTCACGCCGGCCGAAATCACCGATACCCTGGCCGCCGGCTACACGGCCGTGACCATGGGCGACAACCGCCTGCGCACGGAGACCGCCGCCCTCGTGGCGTGCGACACCGTGCACATAATCAATCAGATAAATCAGCAATGAACACCCTGCAATATCTCCGTTCGTCGGCCACCGGCAATTTCTTCCTGCTTGCCGGCCCCTGCGTGATTGAAGGCGAGAAAATGGCGCTCGACATCGCGCGCACGATAGCCCCGGTGTGCGCCGCGCTGGACATCCCCTATGTGTTCAAGGGCTCCTACCGCAAGGCCAACCGCTCGCGTCGCGACTCCTTCCAGGGCATAGGCGACAGGGAAGCCCTGGAGATTCTGGCGCTGGTGCGCAAGGAAACCGGAGTGCCCGTGGTGACCGACATCCACAGCGCATCCGAGGCCGAAATGGCAGCCGAGTACGTGGACATACTCCAGATTCCGGCCTTCCTGTGCCGGCAGACCGACCTGCTGGAGGCCGCCGCCGCCACCGGTCGCATGGTTAATATCAAGAAAGGCCAGTTCCTGGCACCGGAGGCAATGAAATTTGCCGTGGAAAAGGTGCTGGCCTGCGGCAACGACCAGGTGGCCGTGACTGAGCGAGGCACTACCTTCGGCTACACCGACCTGGTGGTGGACTTCCGCGGCATCCCGGCGATGCAGGCAGGGGGCGTGCCCGTGGTGCTCGACTGCACCCACTCGCTGCAGCAGCCCAACCAGGCATCGGGCGTGACCGGCGGCCGCCCGGCGCTCATCGAGACCATAGCCCGCTGCGGCATAGCCGCCGGGGCCGACGGCCTGTTCATCGAAACGCACCCCACCCCGGCCACGGCCCTGAGCGACGGCGCCAACATGCTGGCGCTGGACCTGCTGCCCGGCCTGCTGGAGCGCCTCTCCCGTTTAAGAAAAACAATAAACTCCATAAATAAGGAATGAACCACACTATCCGCACAATCGTCGCCGCTGCCGTGATTGCAGCCTCGGTCGTGGCTCCGGCCCAAGCCCAGCGCCAGCGCAAGACCATAAACAATCCTGTGACGCAGGCCGTGTTCCGCGTGTATGCCGAGCAGCTGAGCCAGAATCCCAAGAACTACGACACGCTGCTGCGCCGCGCCAACGACTACTATCATTTCGACGAGATGCGCCTGGCCCTCGAAGACGTGAACCGAGCCATCGAGTGCACGCCGGCCAAAGAGGAAGACTATCTCTTCCGCGAATATCTGCTGCGCGCGTCCATCTACGCCAAAACCGGCCGCCGCGAGCTGGCCATCCCCGACCTGCAGAAGGCCTGCGCCCTGCAGCCCTCGTCGCAGCAGGCCCTGACGATGAAAGCCCACGACGAGCTGGAAGTGGGCAAGCTGGCCGAAGCCAAGACCGACTTCCTGCGCCTGCGCCGCATGAACTCCCGCAACCCCGACGCTGCCCTGGGCCTGGCCCGCATAGCCATGCAGGAAAAGAACCTGGGCATGGCCAACGACTATCTGGAAGAAGCCGTGGCCATCGACCCCTCGAACCCTGATATATATGTACGCCGCGCGCGCGTGCGCCAGCAGATGGGCCAGTCGCAGGCTGCCGTGGACGACCTGCTGCTCGCGCTGGGCACGAAGGGCGACACACAGGGCGTGATCGATGCCCTGATGGAGTTCAGCCACACCGACTATCCCGCCACCATCGCCTCGCTGAGCAGCGCCGTGGCACAGGTGCCCGACAACGGCATGTACCGCTACCTGCGCGCCTCCATCGAGAAGGAGCACAACCACTATATCGACGCTCTGAACGACTATCAGTACATCATCGACAACCATCTCGACGACTACCGCGGCATCTACGGCTCGATAGCCGAATGCCAGTATGCGCTGGCCGACCTCGACAACGCGCTTCCCAACGTGGAATACGCCCTGGCTTCGGCCCACGACAACGGCCCGTATCACCTGCTGCGCGCCCGCATCCTGCGCCACAAGGGCAATGTGCCCATGGCCCTCTCGGCCGTGGCCGACGCCCTTGCCGCCATGCCCAACAACGGCGATGCACTGGCCGAAATGGCCCTGTGCTACTCCGAGCAGGGCAACGACCAGGAGGCCATGAACCTGCTGGGCGAAGCCTCGATGAACTANGCCGAAGTGCCNGACTACTACATGCTGCGTGCCGCCCTGCTCGAGCAGAAGATGAAGCAGCCCTCGGCCGCCAAGTCGATGTATCAGCGCGTGGCCGCCCTGGAGGGAGCATCGAAGAGCGTGCTGCGCTCGCAGGCAGCCTTCGCCCGCCTCTTCGCCGGCGAGAACGAGGCCGACATCACGGCCGACGTGGAGAAAGAACTGGCCGCTACGGCCGACACCGACGGCTCGCTCAACTATCTGGCAGCCTGCTACTTCGCTCAGACCGGCGACAACGACCGCGCTCTCAAGGCCGCCGAGGCGTCGCTCAAGGCCGGATATGCCAACTACTTCAACTGGACGGAATACAGCGACGGCCGCGTGAACTGCGCCCCGCTGCGCGACGACCTGCGCTTCCTCAACCTGCTGCACCGCAACAAATCGCTCTTCAGCAACGACTGACCATTTTTGCGCACGTAAATTCCGTGTATTAGCAGAAAAAATAGTAACTTTGCAGGCTGAAAAAATTTCTTAAATAAAAAATGGAAATACTCCGTACAGTCGAGCAGCTGCGCAGCGCCGTGGCCCGGGCGAAGGCCAAGGGCCTCTCCATAGGCCTGGTGCCCACGATGGGCGCCCTCCACAAGGGCCACCTGTCGCTCGTGGAGCGCGCTCGCGCCGAGAACGACGTGGTGGNGGTGAGCGTGTTCGTGAACCCCACTCAGTTCAATAATCCCGACGACCTGCGCACCTATCCGCGCACCGAGCAGGCCGACTGCGACCTGCTGGAAAAGGCCGGCGTGGACTACGCCTTCATCCCCACCGTGGAAGAGATATATCCCGAACCGGACACCCGCGTGTTCGACCTCGGCCCCGTGGCCGAAGTGATGGAGGGCGCCATGCGTCCCGGCCATTTCAACGGCGTGGCCCAGATCGTGAGCAAGCTCTTCGCATGGGCCGAGCCCACGCGCGCCTATTTCGGCCGCAAGGACATACAGCAGATAGCCGTGATACGCCGCATGGCCGAGCTCGAAGGCTTCAAGGGCACCATCGTGCCCTGCCCCATCCTGCGCGAGGACGACGGCCTGGCCATGAGCTCGCGCAACACGCGCCTGACGGCCGAGCAGCGCGCCACGGCTCCCGCCATCTACCGCGCGCTGAAGGCAGCCGTGGAGGCCTGCGCCGCAGGCGCCACCGTGCAGGAGGTGCACGACGCCACGGTGAAGGCCGTGAATGCCGCACCCGGGCTCGAGGTGGAGTACTTCGCCATTGTGCACCCCGCCACCATGCAGCCCGTGGAGAAGTGGGAAGACGCCCCCGAGGGTGCGATAGGCTGCATCACCGTGTACGACGGCGATGTGCGCCTGATTGACAATATCAGCTTTCCTGCACGATCATGACCATCGAAGTACTGAAATCCAAGATACACCGCGTGACGGTGACCGAGGCTCGCCTCGACTATATAGGCAGCATCACCATCGACCGCGACCTCATGGACGCGGCCGGCATCCTGCCCGGCGAGCGCGTCTACATCGTGAACAACAACAACGGCGCGCGCCTCGACACCTACGCCATCGAGGGCGAGCGCGGCAGCGGCGTGATATGCCTCAACGGCGCCGCGGCTCGCCTGGTGCAGCCCGGCGACGTGGTGATAATCATGGCCTACGCCTCCATGACACCCGACGAAGCCCGCGACTTCAAGCCCGCCGTGATATTCCCCGACACCGCTACGAATAAACTCATCGACTAATACTCCCGAATATATATGTTTGAACGACTAAGTGACCGCCTCGAACGCAGTTTCAAGCTGCTCAAGGGCCAAGGCAAAATCACAGAAATCAATGTTGCCGACACTCTCAAGGATGTGCGCCGCGCGCTCATAGACGCCGACGTGAACTTTGCCACCGCCAAGGCGTTCACCGATGCCGTCAAGCAGAAGGCCCTGGGCCAGAACGTGATCAACGCCGTGAAGCCCGAGCAGCTGATGGTGAAGATCGTGAACGACGAGCTGGCCGCCCTGATGGGTGGCGACGTGGCTCCGCTCACGCTCAAGGGCAACCCCGCCATCATCCTGATGTCGGGCCTGCAGGGCTCCGGTAAGACCACCTTCACCGGCAAGCTGGCCAAGAAGCTGAAGGCCGAGAAGAACATGCGCCCGCTGCTCATTGCAGGCGACGTGTATCGCCCTGCCGCCATCGACCAGCTGAAGGTGCTGGCCGAAAGCATCGGCGCCGAGGTCTACACCGAGCCCGACGTGAAGGACCCCGTGGGCATCGCCACCCGCGGCGTGGCCTACGCCAAGGCCCACAACTTCGACCTGGTGATTGTCGACACCGCCGGCCGCCTGGCCGTGGACGAGCAGATGATGGACGAGATAGAGGCCATCAAGAAAGCCGTTAACCCCGGCGAAATCCTCTTCGTGGTCGACTCCATGACCGGCCAGGACGCCGTGAACACGGCCAAGACCTTCAACGAGCGGCTCGACTTTGACGGCGTGGTGCTCACCAAGCTCGACGGCGACACCCGCGGCGGCGCCGCCCTGTCCATCCGCAGCGTGGTGAAGAAGCCCATCAAGTTCATAGGCACCGGCGAGACCCTCGACGGCATCGACACCTTCCACCCCGACCGCATGGCCAACCGCATCCTGGGCATGGGCGACATCGTTTCGCTCGTGGAAAAGGCCCAGCAGCAGTTCGACGAGAAGGAAGCCGAGGAAATGGCCCGCAAGTTCCGCCGCAACCAGTTCACATTCGACGACTTCCTGAAGCAGATTCAGCAGGTGAAAAAGATGGGCAACATCAAGGACCTGGCGGCCATGATTCCCGGCGTGGGCAAAGCCCTGAAAGACATAGACATCGACGACAACGCCTTCAAGAGCGTCGAGGCCATAATCACGTCGATGACGCCCTACGAGCGCGAGCACCCCGAAGTGCTCAACGCCGGCTCGCGCCGCCAGCGCATAGCCCGCGGCTCCGGCACCACGCCCGCCGAGGTGAACCGCCTGCTCAAGCAGTTCGACCAGATGCGCAAGATGATGCAACAGGTCACTTCAATGAAGAATCCCATGGGCATGATGCGCCAGATGCGCGGAATGCGCCGATAAAGACAATATGAAGATACTGGACGGCAAACTGGCTGCCTCGCAGTGGCGGGGCGATATAGCGCGCAGGGTGAAGGAAATCACTTCCGACGGCCGCCCGGCACCGCGGCTTGCCGCCGTGCTGGTGGGCGACGACCCGGCCAGCGCCACCTACGTGCGCCTCAAGGCCAAGGCCTGCGCGGAGTGCGGCCTGCGGTCCAGAATCGTGCACCTCGATGCCTCGACGTCGCAGCAGCAGCTGCACGACGCCGTGCGCCACCTCAACGCCAACAGCGACATCGACGGCATAATCGTGCAGCTGCCCCTGCCCGACGGCCTCGACTACAAGGCCGTGCTGAAAGTGATCAGCCGCAAGAAAGACGTGGACGGGTTCACGCCCGAAAACATCGGCCGCATGGCCCTGGGCATGGAATGCCTGCCCCCGGCCACCCCTGCCGGCATCATCGAGCTGATGCGCCGCAACGGTATCACCACCCGCGGCAAGCGCGTGGCCATCGTGGGCCGCAGCAACGTGGTGGGCCGGCCCATGTCGTCGCTGCTCATGCAGAAATCCGAAATGGGCGACGCCACCGTGACGGTGTGCCACAGCGCCACCGTGGGGCTGGCCGGCATCCTGAGCGAGGCCGACATCATAATAAGCGCCACCGGCAAGCCCGGGCTCGTGACTGCCGACATGGTGAAGGCCGGCGCCGTGGTGATCGACGTGGGCACCTCGCGCATCGACGACCCGAGCCGCCGCAGCGGCTACCGCCTGGCCGGCGACGTAGACTTCGACGCCGTGGCCCCGAAGTGCAGCTTCATCACCCCTGTGCCCGGCGGCGTGGGCCCCATGACCATCGCCTCGCTGCTCAACAACACGCTCACGGCCTATCTGCGCCGTCGCTCCCGCCGCCGTTAGGCCGACGCGTATGGTACTCCTGCCACTGCTCTCCCTGCTGTCGATGCTGCTGGGCCTTAACGAGGCCGAGCTGGTATTTGCCGGCGATGCCATGCAGCATCAGGCGCAGCTCGACGCCGCCCGCCGCGATGGCGGCTGGGACTACTCGGAGTGTTTCGCCGGCGTGGCTCCATGGATAGAGACCGCCGACCTCGCCGTGGTGAATCTCGAGACACCCATAGGCGATGCGCCCCACAGCGGCTATCCCTGCTTCAACGCCCCGGAGGCCTATCTGCACGCCCTGCGCGACGCCGGCTTCGACCTCTTCCTGACGGCCAACAACCACACCCTCGACCGCCGCGACCGGGGCGCCCGCGCCACCATCGACGCCCTCGACCGCAACGCCCTGCCCCACCTTGGCACCTACCACGACGCCGCGGCGCGCGACAGCCTGGTGCCCCACGTGCGCACCGTGGCCGGATTTCGCATAGGCTTCCTCAACTACACCTACGGCACGAACGGCATTGAGCCGCGCGACGGAGTGGCCGTGGACTATATCGACCGCGCCCGCATGGCCGCCGATATAGAAGCCACGCGCGCAGCGGGCGCCGAGATTATCTGCGCATGCGTGCACTGGGGCGACGAGTATCAGCTGCTGCCCAACGCCTCGCAGCGCTCGCTGGCTCAGTGGCTCCAGGAGCAGGGCGTGCAACTGATAATAGGCAGCCACCCCCATGTGGTGCAGCCCATGGAGCTGCGCGAGAACCCTGACGGCACGAAGTGCCTGGTGGTGTATTCGCTGGGCAACTTCATTTCGGCCATGCGCACGCGCGACACCCGCGGGGGCGCCCTGGCCGTGGTGCGCCTCGAGCGCCGGGCCGACGGCCGGGCCGACATAGCATCGGCCGGCTGGCGCCTGCACTTCACCGAACCCGCCACAGGCGACAGCAACTTCCGCGTGGTCGACGCCTACGACAGCCGCGACCCCCGCGCCGCCGCCTTCCGCGCCGCCGCCGAAAAACTCTTCCGCACCCACAACCGCAACGTGCCCGCGGCCAAAAGCCCGTTGCCTTGATTGGCTGCAGCAAGCTTTTTTCCTTGTTGCCCCTGTGTTTTGAGGTGCAGGAGGGGCCGGGTACGGGGAGAAATGAGTAATTTTGCGGGGTAAAATGGAATGTGATGCAGAAGTATAAGAGTCTTGTGCTGCCGGCGGCGCTGCTGCTGGGATACTTTTTCAGGGCGACGTGCTCGGCGCTGTCGTTCACGGTGCCGTATGTGATTTTCGGGATTCTGGCGCTGACGTTTTCGGGCGTGCGGCTGTCGGCGCTGCGGCCGGGGCGCCTGGACCTGTGGCTGGCGCTGTTTCAGACGGCGGTGAGCACGGCGCTGTATGCGCTGGTGNTGTCGGTGAGCGGCGATGNGGTGCTGGCTCAGGGCACGATGATGTGCGTGNTGTGCCCGGTGGCGTNGTCGGTCACGGTTGTGGCGGTGATGCTGGGGGCTGATGCGCGGCGCACCACCACTTATACCATCACGGGCAATCTGCTGGTGGCCCTGGTGGCGCCGGTGTTCATAGCACTGATAGACGACTCTCAGGCCGGTGCGTCGCTGGCGGAGACGTTTCCACCCATCTTCATGAAAATCGCCACGGTGATAGCGCTGCCGTTCGTGGTGGTGTGGCTGCTGCAGCGCTATCTGCCGGCAGTGAATGCCGGGGTGGCGCGCTACAAGAGCCTGTCGTTCTATCTCTGGGCCTACGCCCTGCTTGTGACCATCGGGCAGACGGCAGACTTCGTGTTCATGCACCTGGGCGACAACCTGCACTATGTGCTGTGGCTGGGCGTGGCGTCGCTGGCGGTGTGCGCCATGCAGTTCGCCACCGGCAAGGCCATAGGGGGGCGCTACGGCGACCGCGTGGCGGGCGGTCAGCTGCTGGGACAGAAGAATTCGGCTATGGGCATCTGGATGCTCAACACCTTCCTCAACCCGGTGGCGTCGGTGGGCATGGCTTTCTATTCAATATGGCAGAACTGCTACAACAGCTGGCAGATATACCGCGCCTCGCGATAGCGATAGTATTGAAGGAAAGGCGCGCAGGGACGAGGAGCTATAATACGCGGCCTTGCAAAAAGCCTAAGTGCCGCGGGCAAGCCCGCGGCACNNGGACAAATGGCTGCAACCANCNGGAGACAAACGGGGCTNGCGCAGGGCTTTGATTAGCGGCCCGTGGCTTGGAGGTAGGCCAGCTTTTTCAGCTGGAACTTGCCGTAGGCGTCGACAAATTCGTCCTGCGAGCGGCGTAAAAGCGTCTGGGCGTCGAGCAGGTCGGTGACGGTGACGGTGCCGGCGTCGTAGAAGTTGCGGTTGAGGCGGAGGTTTTCCTGCGCCTGGTCGATCGACTCGCGCGCTATCTGCATCTGTGTGTAGGAGGTGTTGAGATCGTTCCAGGCGTTGGTCATGGCTATCATGAGCAGCTCCGAGCTGTCTTCAAGCTGCGTGCGTGCCATCTCAGTCTCCAGCTTCTTTTTCTTCATGTTGTGGGAACCGCCCCACCAGTCGGTGAGGGGCACGCTCACGGTCACGTATACGGTGCCGAAAGAGTGGCCCTGGCCGAGAATGTGCTCGTAGTTGTAGCCGGCGCCTGCGGCAACCATGGGCAGGTTGCTGCCCACGGCCATCTTGTGCTCGAGTTCCTTGGCCTTTACGTTCTGGGTGAGGAGACCGTGGCCCACGGTCTGGTCGAGACAATCCTGGGGCGCGCGGTACAGGTCGTGGGGAAACTCCGGCATATCGCCGGGCTCGATGTCGGAGGCTACGTCGACGGAGCCCGTGGTGCCCTTACCCACGCTCTGCGACAGCAGCATCTTTACCACGGAGATGCCGTTGTCGAGCTCGGTGNGCGCCACGAGCATCTCGTTGNGCTTGAGCTTGACCTCGAGCAGGTNGTTGGTGGTGGTGATTCCGGCGTTGANAAAGNCCTGCACCTGCGATGCAAGGGTGTCGAGCATTGCGATGGCAGCATCGACGGTAGCGTGCTTGGAGTGGAGCGACACGAGCTGCCAGTAGTACTGCTCGACGTCGCGGCGCACTTCGTCGGCCGCGCGGCGCTTCTCGAGGCGTCCCACTTCCTCGCCCACGTGGGCCAGGCGGTTGCCGTTGACGATGCGGCCGCCCAGAAACACCGGCTGCACGAGGTTCACTCCGGCCAGTGTGCCCTTCTTGAGCATGCTCAGCTCGAAGTCCATATCGGGCAGCTCGGGGTCGAGGGCCGAAAGCGGGATGTTGAAGTCGTGGCGAAGCATGCCGTGGTTGGCTGCAAAGGCGGCTCCGGCCAGACTGATGGAGGGGAAATACTTCGTGAAGGCTTCGCGCGACGTCTCCTGCGAGGCGCGGAAGGAAAACTCGGCCGTGCGCATCCGGGCGTTGTTTTCCAGCGCGAGAGCCACGCACTCGTCGAGCGTGAGCTGCTGGGCCTGCAGCGCCGGGGCGCACAGCAGCGCCGCGGATGCGGCTATGGTGAATATCCTGTTCATTTCGTGGCGGTTTTAACGGTTTTGCTCATTACTTTCCAGTAGAGCACGGGTATTACTGTGACGATGAAGAAGAACGTGATGAGGGTGCCCCAGAAAATCACGGTGCCCATGGGGCGCCACAGGGGCGTGCCGGTGAGCACCATGGGCAACACACCCATAGATGCGGCTGCCGAGGTGAGGAAGATGGGACGCATACGGCGCACGGCGCTGTGGAAGATGGCGTCCTTCACGGTCATGCCCTCGGAGCGCTGCAACTCTTCGGCATAGTCTATCATGATGATGACGTTGCGCACGAGAATACCCATCAGGGAGATGAATCCGAGGGTGCAGGTGAGCGACAGCACTTCGCCCTGAATGGCCAGGCCGATGCCTGCGCCGGGAATGCACAGCACTATGCACAGCAGCAACAGGGCCGAGGTGACCACGTTCTTGTAGTGGGACAGCAGGATGAAGAAGATGATCACCACGGCCATCATGAGGGCCGAGATAATGGGCAGCCCCATCTCGAGCGACTGGCTGTAGTCGCCGCCGTATTCGAGGCTCACCCCTTCGGGCAGCGGCATGCGATCGAGCTTCTCCTGGAGCACGTCGGTGACGGAGAGGGCGAAGGAGCCGCGCTCCACCTCGGAGCTGATGGTGACGCAGGGGATACCGTTGCGGTGCGACAGCTGGCCGTAGTTCCACGCCGGCTTAACCTCGGCCATCTGATGGAGCGGAGCCGTGGCCAGGCCCATCACGGGCAGCATCTCGTCGCGCAGGTCGGCGACGTCGGAGCGGTTGGAAGTGGGGGTGCGGAACACCACGGGCGTGGCATAGGTGCCGTCCCACAGCGTGGCCACGGGGATGCCGGCGTCGGTGTAGCGCATGGCCAGATTTGCCTCGAGCATCATGTCGCTCATGCCCAGGCGCGACATTGTGGTGAAGTCGGGCTCTACGCGCGTGGCCACGAGGGGCGCGTCGAGGCTGCTTCTCACGAGGTTGATTTCGGGGATTGTGCGCATGATGCCGGCCACGGTGTCGGCCACGGCCTGCAGCTTGGTGTAGTCGTCGCCCTTAATGCGCACCTCGATGGGATAGGCCGCGTTGGAGTAGGAGAGCTGCTTGAAGCGGATGCTCGCCTCGGGGAAATAGTCGCGATACTTGGCCGTGTATTCGTTGAGCACTTCGATGGTGGCTTCATTGCCGGTGGTGTTCACGATGAACTGGGCGAAGTTGGGGCCACCCACCTGCGGGGCATAGGTGGTCTGGAAACGCGGCGAAGAGCAGCCATGGAAATTGGCCACCGACACCACGCGGGGGTCCTTGCGGAGTATTTCGGCAAGCGAGTCGGCCACCACGTTGGTGCGGTCGAGCGGCGTGCCGGTGGGGAGATATATCTCCACGGCAAACTGGTTGCGCTCAGCAATGGGCATGAGCTGCATGGGGCGCGAGAGCAGCAGCCATGCGCCGCCCACGGTGAGCACCAGGGAGAGCGCGAGCACCTGCCAGGGATGGTTGAAGCACACGGCTATGAGCTTGTTGTAGCTGTTCTGAAGCACGCGGAGCAGCGAGAAATGCTTCTTGCCCTGAGAGGCGGAGCTGTCGCCGGCCACATCGGCCACTTTGCCGGGCTTGATGAACTTGTACTGCAGGAATGGCACGAGCAGCTCGGCGATGAGCAGCGAGCCCATGAGAATCAGGCTTATGGCCCAGGGGAAATCGGTGAGGAAGTCGCGGAACATTCCCGTCATGGTGATGAGGAACGGGAAGAAGGTGATGGAAATGGCCAGCGTGGCCGAGAAAATAGACTTCAGGAATTCCGAGGCGGAGCGTATGGTAGCTTCCTTGCGGTCCATGCCTTCGCCGATGAGCTCGACGTAGTCGTCGATGATCACCACCGAGTTGTCCACAATCAT
>WFLX010001632.1_pt1 | contig 19471 bp, 17 predicted proteins | sample 4967041 | NCBI WGS metagenome assembly WFLX01 (sample SAMN12857096, study PRJNA449069) | gut metagenome | isolation source: stool from male and female vole | host: Microtus ochrogaster | place: USA:Florida | collected 2017
ATGTAGGCGATGCGCTTGATATCCCACGAAGATAAAGGTAATGACATAATGATGCAGTATGTCATTTTATGTCGTCAGACTCAACATTGGAATTAGAGCAGTTCCGGTTCTTCAGTGGCAGCGGTTGCATCAGAAATTCTTTCTGGTAAATTATTTTATGACGCAAATTCTGTCTCTTTTTCAACTACTACTTTACCTGAAATTTATGTAGGAGAAGAATTGATTGATATTAATTCAAACAGATCCAATCTTGCAGGAAATTATTATATTAATCTCTCTCCCGAAAAGATTAGTGGGAAAGATATAAGAATTGTCAATCATAATGGAAATATCTCGTGGGGTGGTATTGTATGTCAATATATAGATAAGATTGAAAATATAAAGGCTCATTCTGTCAGTCAATTAAAAATCACAAAAACTCTCCTTCCGGTAGAGATTAATGCTGATGGTATGACTGTAGGGCGACCGACCGACAAATTTAAAAAAGGTGATAAAATCAATGTAACGCTTACTGTTGTCAACGACCGTAAGATAGATTATGTATTAATTCAAGATACTTCAGGTGCTTTCATGCAGCCGACAGAACAGTTGACTCAATACGCAGTTATTGACGGAATATGGATGCTTAAGCAACCGTCGACATCAAGCACGAATTTTTACATCACTTCTCTTCCTAAGGGGAAACATGTAATAAGTTATCAGGTTTCAGCGGCTCGGGATGGAGAGTACTCCACAGGTATAGCCAATGCCCAAAGTCTGTATTATCCGATTATCACTTCTCATTCCGCCGGAATGACTGTTAAGGTTGAATAAAATATATAGAATATAACAATCAACAATGTTTTTACAAAAAAAATCAAATGTTAAGTTTGCAATTTTTGAAAATTATTATTTAATTTGCTTTTCAGAATATTGAAAACAATAACGTAACTAATATCTTCAACCAAATGAAAAAAGTTTTACTAACCCTGACAGCATTAATTGTGGCATTGTCATCCTCCGCCGCATTTGTCAACAATGTCTTTTATGAAGAGGATTTCATAAATATGGGCATTGATGGAGATTTCATAAAAGGCGGATGGTTAACCAAAGGTAACGGATTGCAACCTGAAGGTGAAATTCCCAATGCATTCTTTAATACCCCGGAGCATGGCTTGCAAAATTATATTTTGCTTAATGCCGGCATGTATTGCTACGCCATGTGCAATACATGTTATGCCGACAATGCTCCTGCCGACCAATGGCTGATAAGCCCTGAAATTGAGATTCCATACGATGAGGTTACTTTAGTTTTCACAGCTGCTGCTTACTCAGCGCTCACCGAGATGCCATCAGGAAATAATTCTTTTGAAGTTAAAATTTCCGAGGGAGGTACGGAGGTCAGCGATTTTAAAACATTGCATAAAGACAATATCGCCAGCCGTGCAGATACAGAAATAAATAGCAAGTTTATTGGATTCGGTATAAACGGATATAAAGGTAAGAAGATACGTTTGGCTTTTGTGGCAACCGGTTCAAATGTCGGTTTCACAGGTTTCACAAATATCTCTTTATCTCAATATGCTGTGCAGTTGGCACAGAATCTTACCAATGATTTCGTATCTCCGGGCGAATCTGTATCAATAGATTATAATCTGAGAATCAAAACTCCTGTTGCATGTAATAATATAAAAGCCCTTCTGGAGGTTGACGGAGAAGCACCCCTTGAAAAGACTATAAAGAAGAACGTCGGGAGTGCCACAAGTTACAATCTTATCATTACACGCGTTACTTTTAACGATGTCACCACGTTAACCGAAGACCAGGCTAAAAATTATACATTGACAATTACCCCCGAATTTGAAGGTGCTCTTCCGGTTGTATTCACCGGTACTATCAATTGTCCTTCTTTCAGCTATCCGAATAATGTGGTTGTAGAGGAATTGACCGCTACCGGTTGTCAATGGTGTCCCCGAGGAATTGCCGCTTTGGAATATTATCATCACGCATATCCCGGCACTGAAACGCAAGGGAAGGTAATCAATATTGCAGTGCACGGATTTATGAATCATGTTGATCCGATGAATGAGGGTGTAGAAGAATATTATCAAAAACTCGGAGCAATCCAACAAGGCGGACTTCCGGGAGCGGAGTTTAACCGTTCAACTGTGAAGACAGACCCTACTGCCAAAGAATATGTTGAAAAATATATCAGTCAGGTCTCTTACCAAAAGGCATCTATCCAAAAAGTTGAGGTTCCCTCGCTCGAAACCACGGATATCTATGAATTATATGGCAAGGAGATGACCGTAAATTACGCCGTTAAAAATGCATTCTCAACTCTTAATCGTCCTCTGAATGCTTCAGTCATTATGATTGAGGATGGGGTTGTAGGCACTAACAGTAACTATGCGCAGGATAATGCATATTTCTCCTACAATGAAGCTAAAGTTCTTAATGAATTGGGGGCATGGATTGTTCCTTATATGAGGAAGTTTATATCAGGAGGCGAATTAGGTATGCAACTTATTCCTGCCAGACAAATGGTGTTTGACCATGTGGCACGTCTCTGCTGGCCGACTTTCTATGGTGTCAAGATTGCTGAAGAATGGGAGGCAGACCAAAATCAAGATTTCTCATTTACTTTCAAAATTCCTGAAAACGTCAAGGATATTGAGAAGACAAGTGTCGTAGTGCTCATTACTGACCCGAATAATGATAACAAGATTGTAGCATCTGATATCATGGCATATTCAGACTTTACCAAAACTTCTGAAGTTTCTGAAGTTTCTGCATCCACACTTTCAATCAGTAAAGTAAACGAAACTATATCCGTAAATGCAGAAAATGGAACAGATGTAACAGTTTATGCTCTTGACGGAACCGTTTTGGGAAAATATGTACTAGCCGGTGGCAATTTGACAGTCGCTCCTGCATATAAAGGAATGGTAGTGGTGAAAGCTTCCAACTCTAACGAAACCAAGACAGCGAAACTCCTGTTCTAAAGAACTATAAATTTCATTCAATACGAAAAGCCCTTCGACAATGAGCCGAAGGGCTTTTCCGATTTTAAGAGTGAGCCGCGGGATCCTTACTGATTGCGTGCTACTTAACCTGAAATTAAGATTAGAGTTTAGTAAGATCTGTGGTAAGTCCTTCGTAATTTAATATTACATTAGGAAATACTTCAAGTGCCTCCTTACGGAACTCTTCATCATTGGGATATCTTGAGGAATAATGCCCGGTCAACAGCCATTTGGAATGGGATAGCTTAGCCATTTCCGCTGCCTCCTTAGCCGTGGAATGTCCTCTCTCTTTAGCTTCTTTAGAGTTACAATCCAAATAAGTCGTTTCGTGAAACAGAAGTGTCGGCTCACCCAATCTATCGGCTATTTGAGGCAGAAAAGATGTGTCTGAGAGATGAGCGTATGATAATGGGGGAGACGCAGGAGAGGTCAGTATCTCATTTTTAATCTTAGTGCCATCCTCCTTTATAAAATCTTCTCCCGCTTTTAAGGCGTTGAATTTGCTGAAAGGGACATTATGAAAATCACACATATCCCTTTTTATATGTCTCAATCCCGGCTTCTCTTCAAAAATATATCCCACAGCGGGGAGTCTATGTTTCAAAGGGATAGTGCGAACTCTCAGACTCCTGTTTTCAAAAGCCACTTCCTCTTTTTGGGGATTCAGGATGTCGTATTTAATTTCAAAGGGGAGTTCTTTGGAAAAGTAATTTAAAATTGTGGAAATAATCTCTTTTCCTTCGGCAAAAGTATGAATGTTTAGTTCTCCTCCGGAAGAATGGAGACCGAGCGTTCCGATTAATCCCGGAAGTCCGAAGACATGGTCACCGTGTAGGTGAGTAAGGAAAATATGATTCAGGCGATTGAATTTCAATCGCTTCTTCATCATTGCCAGTTGCGCTCCTTCCCCGCAATCCACCATGAAAAGATTATCGCGAAATTCCACTATTGTGGAACTCGGTTGATGTCTTGGGGTCGGTTTTGCGGATCCGCAACCGAGAGTGTGAATGGAAAATTGCGCCATTACAATTCTCTGTTACATCTGGGTATAATCTTTAGCCAATCCACCGGTGCCGGTCTCCTTATATAAGGATGGGAGGTCGTGACCGGTCTCTTTCATTACTTTTACAAGTTTATCGAAAGAGACGCGATGCATTCCGTCGGTAANNCTGGCATATATANTANCGTCCAAANCTCTCGCAGCTGCGTATGCATTTCTCTCTATACATGGGATTTGCACAAGTCCGCACACAGGGTCGCATGTCATGCCGAGGTGATGCTCCAATCCCATTTCCGCTGCATATTCAATTTGAGCCGGACTTCCTCCAAATAATTGACTTGCAGCAGCGGCTGCCATAGCGCAAGCTACTCCGACTTCCCCCTGACAACCAACCTCGGCTCCCGAAATTGAGGCATTATGCTTGACGATATTGCCGAAAAGTCCGGCAGTGGCTAAAGCATGTAGTATCTGTATTTCGGGGAATTCCCGACTCTTCCATAGATGGTAAAGGACTCCCGGCACAACTCCGCATGAGCCGCAAGTAGGCGCAGTAACGATCGTGTCTCCCGATGCGTTTTCTTCGCTGACGGCAAGCGCGTATGCAAAGACTCTGCCGCGTGACTTCAAATTGTCTCTATATCCGCCTGCCTTGACATAATAGGAGTTTGCCTTTCTTTGAAGGTTAAGCGGACCGGGAAGCCTACCCTCCTTGTTGAGTCCGCGCTCTACGGCTTCCACCATTGCTTTCCAAACTTCGCGTAAATAATCCCAAATTTCAGGACCCTCACACTGCTCCACATACTCCCAATAGGCTCTCCCCGTGCGAGAGCAATACTGCATGATTTCTGTCAAAGAATCCAGATTGTAAAGTTCAGGCGAACCGCTGCGGGGCTTCCCTTCTTCTTCAATTGCACCTCCTCCGACGCTATAGAAAGTGGTTTCATCTGTTGGAAATCCAATCTCATCAAGAGATTTGAAGGTCATTGCATTAGGATGATATGGCAGGAAAATTTCAGGTTTCCAGATAATATTGACAGGCATTTCAGAGCGTGACAAAACGTCCATGATCGCCACGTCGGTCATGTGTCCTTTGCCGGTAGCGGCAAGAGAGCCGTATAATACAACCTCAAAACCTCTCGCGCCCTTATGAGAAGCAAGAAAAAGTTCGGCGGCTTTTCGCGGACCCATAGTGTGAGAAGATGATGGTCCGGTGCCTATTCTATATAATTCTTTTATTGATTTCATATTTGCAAATTTAACAAAAAAGGATTAAAACATTTGTTGAAAATTAAAAATTAGTTGCAACTAACATCAAAAAACGTTTATTTTGCATAAAATTTGGGTTACTATCTTCCTGAATCTACTGACATCTATTCAATGAAACGTATCTTTACTCTACTATCTGTTTTCCTTTCAGTATGTTGGGTTCACGTCTGCGCCGAAAATTCACAAAAAGCGGAGACGAAAGATTCTATCTTCCGACAATTGGATGAGATAGACGTAGTGGCAGTAAAATATAAATCTGATTTCCGTAAAGAGGGGATTGCAGGAACTGAAATTAATCGTGACCACGCTGAGCGACTCGGCGTAACGGATATAAAAGGGATGTCTTCAATAGTCCCCAATTTTTATATTCCGGATTATGGTTCCCGCATCACATCTTCTATTTATGTCCGAGGAATCGGCTCGCGAATCGACCAGCCCGGAACGGGGTTGACAGTGGACAATGTTAGTTTTTTAAATAAAGATTCCTACAGTTTTGATATTCCCGATATCGCCTCAATGGAGATGTTGCGCGGACCTCAGTCCATATTGTTCGGACGAAACACGATGACCGGACTGATAAATATCCGCACTTTGTCCCCTTTCGATTTTTCCGGGTGGCGTACGATGGTGGAAATGGGACCCCACTATCTCTTCCGTTTTAATTTAGGGTGGTATCACAGATTTCATCAAAAATTCGGTCTTTCTCTCGTCGGTAGCTTCTATCGATATGGCGGTCAATTTGAAAACCTGTATAATCATCTCCCGGTGGATAGGGAAGTGAACGCCGCTTTCAGAATTAAAATGAATTGGAATCCCTCCGGTAAAGTGGGGATTACCAACACTTTTTCTTCATCCATTTTGCGTCAGGGAGGATATGCCTACGAAGAGGTGACAACCGGAAACATAAATTATAACGATACCTGTTTTTATAAGAGAGGCTTAATCAATGATGGCTTAACGATAAACTATAGAGACGAAAAGTTTGAGATTATTTCCGTAACATCCATACAGCACATTGATGATACAATGACCCTCGACCAGGATTTTTTGCCATTGCCATATTTTACCTTGACCCAAAAGAAAAAGGAGACTGCTTTAACGGAAGATTTGATTTTCAAGGGGTCAGCGTTTAAAAATTCCTACAGTTGGATTACAGGTGTATATGGATTTTACCGTAACTGCAAAATGTCCGCACCGGTGACTTTTAAAGATGAAGGGATCAAATCTTTAATTGAATCTCACAACAATGAATATAATCCGTATTATCCAATTATCTGGAATGAACGCGAGTTTGTATTAGGGAGCGATTTCAAACTTCCGTCAGGGGGTGTCGCTCTCTATCATGAATCGCAATATCAATTGAAGGATTGGACATTCAAACTCGGAATGAGATTGGATTATGAACNTGTAAAGATGGAGTATTACAATAATTGTAATACTTCCTATACCATATATGATAACAAATCGGGAGAATTGCCGGTTCCCTCCGATTTACCTATATATAAGTATGTGCCGATAGACATAAGTGATGCCGGAAAATTATCCCATGAATATTTGATATTCCTGCCAAAAATCAGTATGATTAAAGAGTTCAGAAACTTTAATCTGAGCNATGTCTATATGAGNATAGGGAAAGGATATANGGCGGGANGTTTCAATACCCANATGTTTTCAGAAGTATTGCAGGAGCGTTTNATGCANTANATNGGAGTTGGAAACAGAAAAGATATAGATCAGCTGGTGAGTTATAAGCCGGAAAAGAGTTGGAATTACGAAATAGGAGCGCATCTGAATTTCCCGAGTTGCGGATTAAAAACGGATGTTTCGCTATTCTATATAGATTGCTTCGACCAACAAATGACCGTTTTCCCGGAAGGTCAAACCACAGGACGGATGATGACAAATGCCGCCAAAACGCGAAGTTTTGGAGGTGAAATCAGTCTTTATGCCACTCCTTTCACGGGTTTTAACTTAATCGCCACATACGGATACACCAATGCACGCTTCGTGAAATTTCTTAATGGTATAAATGACTATAAGGGTAAGAGAATCCCTTATGCTCCGTCGAACACAGTCTTTTGTGAAGCCTCTTATAAAATCGGTGTAACAAAAAAGGGAGATAAATATGTGAATCTCGGAATTAATTACAATGGAGTTGGTGACATTTATTGGAATGAAGCGAACACACTGAGACAAAAATTTTATTCTCTAATCGGTGCTACTTTGGCTTATCATTCTCCGAAATGGAGCATTGAAATTTATGGCAAGAATCTAACCCATACAAATNATTATACTTTNTATTTTATGTCGATGGGTAATGAGTTTCGGCAGAAAGGTAACCCCGTTCAGGTAGGGGTAATACTCAGAGCCAAATTCTGATTATGAAAATTAAGTGTAAATAAATTTAATTATATAATATGAAAATCAAAACTTTTCAAATTCTCTCTCTTGGATGTCTGACAGCAACAATGATGCTCGCAGGCGCGTGCAAAAAAGTTGATGAACCGAAGTCTTCTGCGGAATGGTCAATTAAAATCAGTAATCTTTACATTCCTGATGATGAATCAAAAGAGGTGACGTTTCAAACCGGATGCCAATATGGTTTCCAATTGGATTATGTCAACAACACCATCTCAATTACAGGTCAAGGATTTAATATAGGAGGTAACTCAGTTAATTTCTCTATCTCCCCTTTCAAAATGGATTGGTTGAAATCTGAAAACGGCTGGACGGCATTCTTCGGCAACGGCTCGACCTCGGGAGGAGGACTTCATATCGATAATCTTGGAGGCTTTTTGACCAACATGGTCAATTATCACAGCGTGGACGGCGAAGTGATGGTGGACGAAGTAATTACTCCTCAACCTTTGCTTTCCTATAAGGCGGGAGAATACACTGTTAAAACATTTGCGCCCAATGCATATTTCACCGGAATCACAACCACCCGGTATCCTTCTGCTGGAGGCATGAAAACATTTCAAAATCCCGATATGATTTATANAGTCTCCTTTGNCAAGGATATGAAAAAAGCGGATGTCGTGATTTATAAAGCATGCTTCGCCGAAGAGATGCTTAACAAAGGAATTAGCTTTCAATTATATTTGTTCGGACTCGATGTCGAATTGAGTAAAACAGGATATAAAGTGTCGGGCACCGGCATTGTTCCGGAGATGCTCGGCTCGGGAACCACCACCCCGAATCCAGGCTTCCCCTTTGATAAATTCGAAATCAGCACTGTTGACGGGGATATGTCAAAAGTGAAATGTGAATATACTGTTAAAGGTATCTATGAGGGCTCATTCAGCGGAGTGNGTGTTNACACGGTAGGGNAATAAACCTTCTAAAGAGANAGNTAAAAAATCAATTNTTNGCACGNANTAANNTAATTTNTTNNATGCANNAATGTTTGAAAACTTNATTAAATGAATTTTGTGCTTTTTAAGATTTTTTAATATCTTTGTGGAATAGTTTGCGCGGGCGAAAGACTGTGTAAACATTTAAACGTTGTAACTAATTAATTGCGAATAAAATATGAGCTTATTATTGGAGATTGGCAACGGAGCGTTAGCAATTACGGCTACGCTAACAGGCATATTGCTTGTAGTTGCCGCAACTATAATTGCAAAACTTATTTCTCCAAAATNTTATTCGGAGNAGAANGCTGATACGTNTGAATGTGGTATCCCGACACGAGGCGAATCNATGANTCANTTTNATGCNGGGTATTATATTTTTGCAATTCTCTTTCTTATTTTTGATGTAGAGACAGTATTCTTGTTCCCTTGGGCTGTTGTTGCCAACGGCATGGGTGTTAAGAGTCTTCTCTGCATAGGCATTTTCATGGTGATTCTCGTTTTAGGTCTGGCTTATGCCTGGAAGAAAGGAGCATTGAAATGGAAGTGAAAATCAAGAGTATGAAGCATGAGGACTTCAAGGATAACGAGTATATAGACAAACTCGTTGAAGAACTCAATGCCACCGGAGCCAACGTTGCAGTAGGGAATCTTAATAAGTTAATCAATTGGGGTATTTCCAATTCGCTATGGCCCTTGACATTTGGCACAAGTTGCTGTGCGATTGAATTTATGAGTCTCGGCGCAGCACGTTATGATATGGCTCGTTTTGGATTTGAAGTTGCGCGTAACAGCCCGCGTCAAGCCGACTATATCATGGTTCAAGGTACGATCGTACATCGTATGGCGCCGGTATTGATTCGCCTTTATGAGCAATTGGCTGAGCCGAAATATGTCATTGCCTGCGGTGGATGTGCCGTATCAGGCGGTCCGTTTAAGAAAAGTTACTGCGTTGTGAACGGTGTGGATAAAATTATTCCTGTGGATGTATATATTCCCGGGTGTCCTCCGCGTCCCGAAGCATTTTTCTATGGCTTGATGCAATTGCAACGCAAAATCAAAGTGCAGAAATTCTTTGGCGGCATCAACAGAAAGCAGAAGCGCGAAGAATTTTTTGCAGCCCATCCGGGATTCAATAATGCAAATATGACCTGATTTCAAATTAAAGGAATAAGTCATTAATATAGAATAGCACATAGAGAAGAATTTATGAGCGATATAAAAGAAATATTGGCAGGTATTTGCCCGGGAGCAACATTTGTTGAGGGCGGAGAATCACTGCAAGTGAATGTGCCTGAAGAAAAATGGCATGAATTTGCGAAGCAACTAAAAGAGGATAATCGTCTCGGCTTTGACGTATTGACCGCTGTGGTCGGTATGGATTGGAAAGATAGTCTCGGAGTTATGTATTATCTGACAAGCACTTCTCGAGGATGGGACATTCTTGAAGTGAAAGTTGAAGCTAAAGATAAGAATGACCCGTATATTCATTCCGTCAGCGACCTTTGGAAGGTGGCTCTCTTTCAGGAAAGGGAAGTTTACGATTTCTTCGGCATCAAATTCATCAACCATCCCGACATGCGCAGAATGTTCTTGCGCAATGACTGGAAGGGTCATCCATTATTGAAAGATTATGACACTAATCCCGAATTGAATCCTATCCCCCTCGATGATGAATTGAATGAGGATGAATCATGCTCATACGTAGAGGATGAAAACGGAAAAATAAAGAGAGTACCCTGCAAAGTATTCGCAGATGATGATTATGTTGTCAATGTAGGTCCGCAACACCCGTCTACTCACGGAGTTATGCGTTTTCGTGCTTCAATCGACGGCGAAACCATCAAGAAAGTGGATGTTGTGTCAGGATATATTCATCGTGGAATAGAGAAATTGTGTGAAGGGTTGACTTATCCTCAGATTCTTCATTTCACAGACAGAATGGACTATATGTCTGCTCATCAAAACCGTCATTGCCTGTGTGCATGCATCGAAAAGGCTTTGGGTCTGGAAGTTCCGCGCAGGGCTCAGGTTATCCGTGTGATGATGGACGAATTGATGAGAATTTCATCTCACCTGCTTGCATTCGGTTGCACAGCAATGGANCTTGGCGCAACGACNGCTTTCTTCTACNGCTTCCGNGAACGCGAACAAGTTTTGNATANTTTCGNGAAGACTTGCGGTNCGNGTATGTCAATGANCTATANTGTTANNGGCGGNGTGATANGCTGATATTCACCCNNATTTTCANANNGATGTGAAAGCCCTTTTGGATATCATGCCTTCCCGTTTGAAAGAATATCATACAGTATTCTCAAACAATGTCATTGCAAAGAATCGCTTGAAAGGTGTGGGTATGCTCTCCAAAGAGGATGCCATCAATTATGACATCACCGGTCCCAGCGGACGCGGCTCAAATTGGAGTTGCGACACACGCAAAGTGCGCCCTTATTCAATATATTCTGAATTGGATTTTGAAGAGGTGCTTGAAGAAGGATGCGATTCATACGCCCGCTATATGGTAAGAATGCGCGAAATAGAAGAGAGTTGCAAAATTCTCGCTCAGTTGGTGGATAATATTCCTGAGGGTGATATCCGTGCATTGAATGTGCCGAAGGTAGTGAAATTACCGGAGGGTCATTGGTATCATCAAGTTGAGGCATCCCGCGGTGCATTCGGAGTTTATATTGAAAGCGATGGCACTAAGAATCCCTATCGCGTTCACTTCCAAAGTCCCTGCTTTAATTTGGTAGGAGTAATGGATTTGTGTTGCCGAGGCTATATGATGGCAGATTTGATTACGATTGGTGCTGCCCTTGACTTCGTGATTCCTGATATCGACAGATAAAAATTAAGAAAAAACCAACATCATAATAACGAAAAAATCTTACTTCAGCATGTTTGATTTTGGAAAATGGACATCAGCATTCAATGACTTTCTGTTAGGGTATATGCCTGACTGGGCTGTCTTATTGATTGAATGTGTGCTTATCGGAGTGGGTGTGCTATTGGCATACACTGTCCTCGCTCTGTTTTATATTCTGTATGAACGCAAGCTCTGCGCATGGTTTCAGTGTCGTCTTGGTCCTATGCGCGTGGGTCCGTGGGGACTTTTACAGGTCTTCGCCGATATGTTCAAGATATTGATTAAAGAGATCATCAGCTTGAAAGATACCGATAAATTCCTTTTCAAGTTNGCTCCCTNTCTTGTAATTACATCTTCANTGATTATGCTTGCGTGTCTNCCATGGNGCAACGGATTGCAGATNANCAATTTCAATNNCGGCATATTCTTCGTGNCAGCCNTNTCTNCNATNGGTGNNNTAGGTATTCTGTTGGCTGGTTGGTCTTCAAATAATAAATATACTCTCATCGGTGCGATGCGAAGCGGTGCGCAAATGGTGAGTTATGAAATATCATTGGGACTTGCTATAATCACTATTGTAGTGTTTGCCGGCACAATGAATATATCCGAACTCGTTATGGAGCAAGAGAGAGCATGGTTTATTTTCAGCGGACATATCCCGGCAATAATCGCTTTCTTCATCTACATAATTGCTGCCACAGCCGAAACGAATCGTGGTCCGTTTGACCTCCCTGAGGCTGAACATGAATTGGTAGCCGGATATCACACAGAATATTCCGGCATCACTTTCGGTTTCTATTATCTTGCTGAATATCTGAATCTCTTCATTGTCTCCGGTATAGCATCATTGATGTTCCTCGGCGGCTGGATGCCGTTGCATATTCCCGGTTGGGACGGATTTAATGAAGTAATGAACTATATTCCGTCAATAGTGTGGTTTCTCGGCAAATCATTCTTTATCTCTTTCGTGATTATATGGTTTAAATGGACCTTCCCGCGCGTGAGAATTGACCAGCTTTTGGCATTTGAATGGAAATACCTGATGCCTGTGGCATTGGCAAACCTGATCCTGATGGCAGTATTCGTAGCATTCGGATGGCATTTTTAATTAGAAATTAAACACAACAACAAGATATACATAAACGAATTATGAGCGCTAATTATGGCAAAGTGACTCAGGTCATCGGCCCGGTAATCGACGTATCGTTTGAGGGTGGAAAAGAGAATATTCCTCCAATCTACAACGCTCTTAAAGTGGAGCGTGAAAATGGCGATGAACTGATTCTTGAAGTTGAACAACACATTGGTGAAGACACAGTACGATGTGTCGCAATGGAAAGCACCGACGGCATCTGCCGTGGCGTAAAGGTTCTTGACCTCGGACGCCCGATAGCTGTGCCTACAGGAGCGCAGGTTAAAGGTAGATTGCTCAACGTAATCGGCGAACCTATTGACCAACTTGCACCAATCGACCGCGATAATCTACGTCCGATTCATCAACCGGCACCGGCATTTGATGAACTCGCGTTGTCAACGGAAATTCTTACAACCGGTATTAAAGTAATTGACCTTCTGGAGCCTTATTCAAAAGGTGGTAAGATCGGTCTGTTCGGTGGCGCCGGTGTAGGTAAGACAGTGCTCATCATGGAGCTTATCAATAACATTGCCAAAGGTCATGACGGCTATTCAGTGTTCACCGGCGTGGGAGAACGCACACGTGAGGGTAATGATCTGCTGCGTGAAATGATTGAGAGCGGCGTTATCAAATATGGCAAGAAATTNGAAGAGGGNANGGAGAAAGGAGNATGGAATGTCAAAGATGTTGACATGAAGGAATTGGCAAATTCNCAATCCACTCTNGTGTTTGGTCAGATGAACGAGCCCCCGGGCGCACGTCTTCGCGTGGCACTTTCAGGCTTGACTGTGGCAGAGCAATTCCGTGATAACGATGGAGGCGGTAAGGATGTATTGCTCTTTATCGACAATATCTTCCGTTTCACTCAGGCTGGTTCCGAAGTATCCGCTCTTCTCGGTCGTATGCCGTCAGCAGTAGGCTACCAACCGACTTTGTCTTCTGAAATGGGCGCTCTTCAAGAGAGAATCACATCAACCAAGAATGGTTCAATTACTTCGGTTCAGGCTATTTACGTGCCTGCCGATGACTTGACTGACCCGGCTCCGGCAACTACCTTCAGCTTCCTGGATGCCACTACCGTATTGAATCGTAAGATCGCCGAACTTGGTATTTATCCGGCTGTAGACCCGCTCGATTCTACTTCCAGAATCCTTGATCCGAACATTATCGGTGAAGAACATTATACGGTTGCTCAAGAAGTTAAGCAACTCCTTCAGAAATATCAGGATTTGCAAGATATCATTGCTATTCTTGGTGTGGATGAACTTTCTGATGATGACAAATTGGTTGTGGCTCGCGCTCGTCGCGCTCAACGTTTCTTGTCTCAACCTTTCCACGTTGCCGAGCAATTCACCGGTGTGCCGGGTGTCTTGGTGCCCTTGTCGGAGACTATCCGCGGCTTCANGATGATTTTGAGCGGNGATATGGATGAATATCCNGAACAGGCATTCCTGAATGTAGGCACAATTGACGAAGCGATAGCGAAAGGCAAGAAGATGCTTGCTGATGTGAAATAATAAATAGATTCAAACCGCAAAACCATGACTCTTGAACTCATCTCATCACATNAAATTCTCTTTAAAGGAGNGGCTGATGCAGTGACGCTGNNAGGCGTACTCGGCTCGTTTACCGTGTTGAAAAATCACGCTCCGTTAATATCGGTTTTAACCGCAGGGAAAGTGAATTATCGCACTCCGGAAGGGGAGGAGAAGAGTGTGGAAATTAAAGGCGGATTGGTAGATGTAGACAACAATGTTGTAGCCGTCTGCGTATATTGAAGCAATCTGAAAAGAAAAATTAAATGAAGCGTATTGTATATATACTCTCACTGATTGCAGTTCTCTTGTTTTCTGCTCCGGCTTATGCAGAAGGAGGCGAAAAGCAGAGTGATGAAAAGGGCTCTCTTGATGTTAAAGAGGTTATTTTCCATCACCTCGGCGACGGTTATGGTTGGGAAGTCCCTTTCAGCCATGTCTATCGTATTCCTCTTCCCGTAATCGTTAGGGCACAAGACGGAAAATGGTTCTGTTTCTCTTCAGCCAAACTCACTGAAGTCACTGTGACTNAAGATGAGGCAACCGGCAAGAAGCATGAGCAACTGACTCCGGTGGTGCATGAAATCACGAAAGACGGCAAAACTTATCGTTTCTATATCGCGCATGTCAGCGAACATAAAAACAAAATTGTCGAGATATTCCCGCTCACCGCTGAAGAGCAGGCAACCGCCAAGGCTGATGCAGTGAAAATTTCCAAAGAGAAAGGTGAGGGTGGAGAACATGTTATTGTTCCGGGATATGTTATGATAGGGCACGACTATTATAAAGAATATCGCCCGTTTGACATTTCGATCACCAAGAATGTATTGGCTCTCTTTATTGCCTCAATTCTTGTTACCTTAATGGTGATGGGAGTCGTTAGATATTACTCAAGAAAGGGTATGAAGGCTCCGCGTAAGGGGATGGGCTTNATGGAAATGCTTATTGATTTTATNTATACNGGCGTTATTAAGAGCTNACTCGGACNTAAAGCAAAGAAATTNGCTCCATATANTCTTGACCTGTTTCTTCTTTATCCTTACGATGAACCTGCTCGGCTTGATTGTGATCTTCCCCGGAGGAGCCAATCTGACAGGTAATATCGCAATTACATTGGTGTTGGCTCTGGCTACATTTGTAATTACTAATGTATTGGGTACGAAACATTATTGGAAAGAGATATTCTGGCCTGATGTGCCTTTATTCTTGAAATTCCCTCTTCCAATCATGCAAATGATTGAAATATTCGGAATCTTCACCAAGCCGGCAGCCTTGTGTGTGCGTCTGTTTGCGAATATGATGGGTGGACACATGATTGTCATAACCTTGACGTTGCTCATCTTTATATTTGCAGCGTTCGGGGCAGCGGCACTCGGCACCTCGGTAGTGGTGTCAATTCTCTTCACTTGCTTTATGTTGCTGCTTGATGTGCTCGTCAGCTTCATCCAGGCTTATGTATTCACTCTGCTCTCTGCTCTCTTTATAGCTGCAGCTCAAGAGAACGGACATCACGAAAAAGATAAGGAAGGACATGACGTGCCGGCAGCGGTGGAAGCATGACTTTATGGAGGAGATAGGATTTTGGAATTGGGAATTATTAATTTTGAAAAATATAAATAATAAATAACTTAAAAACTACTCAAAGATTATGTTATCAATGGTTTTAGTTGCCGTTCAGGCACTCGCAGCATTTGGCGCAGCATTTGGCGCAGGTATCGCAGCAANCGCAGCAGGTATCGGTATCGGTAAAATCGGTAGCTCCGCAATGGAAGCAATCGCCCGTCAACCTGAAGCAGCAGGCGACATTCGTTCAAGTATGATTGTGATTGCAGCGCTTATTGAAGGTGTTGCTCTGTTTGCTGTGATTGTATCAGCTCTTGCATTGTTTATTCAGTAATAATTCACTGTTCATCCATTAATAGAATAATATGGAATTATTCACGCCCGATTTTGGCTTGGTATTCTGGATGTTCATCGCATTCATCATTCTCTTTGCTGTTTTGGCAAAGTGGGGATGGCCGGTGATTCTGAAGAATATGGACGAGCGTGCTGACACCATAGATAAGGGAGTTGAATATGCGCAGCAGGCAAAGCATCAGCTTGACCATGCCCGCGAGGAGGCTCAAAAGTATATGGAAGAGGCACAGGCCAAGCAGGCTGAAATGTTGCGTGACGCGGCAAAAATGAAAACTCAAATCATCGAAGAAGCCAAACAACAGGCTGGTGTTGAAGCTCAGAAGGTGATGGATGCCGCGAAAGTGTCAATCGAACAGTCACGCAAAGAAGCCGAACTTCAGTTCAGAAACGAAGTCAGCAAATTCTCGATTGAGATTGCAGAGAAAATGGTGCGCACTCAGATGAAAGATGATGCAGCACAGGTGAAACTTGTAGATAAATTATTAGACGAAATAGAGAACAACTAAGTTTGCATATTCAATCAAATTGAAAGCGCAGACTCCCTAACCAGAGTGAATGAAGATGGATAATGGTCTGATTCCACGCAGATATGCCAAGGCATTGTATAAATTTGCTAAAGAGCATAACACGACTGAAACGGTATATGAAGAGATGAAGCAGGTGATTTATTCTTTTGAACAAAATCCCGAATTGCAAAAAACTCTCTCCAATCCGTTTGTAAATAAAGAGGATAAATCTTCATTATTGAGGGCGGCTGCCGGAAATAAAGTGGAGAATGACTATTTGGGCTTCGTAAAACTTCTGATGGATATGCATCGTGAAGATTATGCTTTGCTGATAGCCTTATCCTACAGGGATCTCTATAGAGAAGAGAATAAAATATCTCAGGTCAAAATCACAACGGCTGCAAAATTGCCATCTGATGAAGAAGACAAATTGCGTCGGATGGTGAAAAAATCTTTCCCTGACCGCACACTTGAATTTGAAGATTCAGTGAATCCCGAATTAATTGGTGGGTTTATAATAGATGTCGATGACTCGAGAATGAACGCATCAATAAGCAATGAAATCGAACAATTACGACTAAACCTAATATCGAAGTAAGATGCTTAACCCAAGCGAAATCTCAGATATATTAAAACAGCAGCTCGACAATATCAATTCAACCGTGAAATTCGAGGAAGTCGGCACAGTCTTGAATGTAGGAGACGGTGTGGCTCACGTTTACGGTCTTGAAAATGTAAAGTCTAATGAGCTTGTAGAGTTTGAAAATGGAGCCACAGGCGTTGCGCTCAACCTTGAGGAGAGCAATGTCGGTGTCGTGCTCCTTGACAAAGTTAATTCAGTGACCGAAAATATGTCGGTTCGCCGCACGGGTGAAATCGCATCTATCCCGGTAGGTGAGGGATTGCTCGGTCGCGTAGTCAAGATCCTCTGGGCACCTATTGACGGCAAGGCACCAATTGCGGGTGACCGCCTGCGCCTTCCTTTGGAAAGAAAAGCTCCCGGTGTTATCTTCCGTCAGCCGGTGAACCAACCGTTGCAAACCGGTCTGAAAGCCGTTGATTCAATGATTCCTATCGGTCGCGGTCAGCGTGAGCTTATCATCGGCGACCGTCAGATTGGTAAAACCGCTATCGCAATTGACACTATTATCAATCAGCGCGATAATTTCCTTGCCGGAAAACCGGTATATTGCATATATGTGGCAATAGGTCAGAAAGCCTCTTCTGTTGCTTCAATCGTGCACACTCTTGAAAAGTATGGTGCGATGGAATATACAGTAGTAGTATCCGCTTCTGCATCCGAATCCGCTTCAATGCGTTATTTCGCTCCATTCGCGGGAGTGGCAATCGGTGAATATTTCCGTGACTCGGGTCGTGATGCTCTCATCGTATATGATGACTTGTCAAAACAAGCCGTGGCTTATCGTGAGGTATCATTGATACTTAAGCGTCCGTCAGGTCGTGAAGCATATCCGGGAGATATCTTCTATCTCCATTCCCGTCTTCTGGAACGCGCCGCTAAAATCATCGACGACCAGGAAGTGGCTGAAAAGATGAATGACCTTCCGGAAGTAATGAAACCTCTTGTGAAAGGTGGCGGCTCACTGACAGCTCTTCCGATTATCGAGACTCAGGCAGGCGACGTTTCAGCTTATATTCCGACAAACGTTATCTCAATCACAGACGGACAGATATTTCTTGAAACATCTTTGTTTAATCAGGGTATTCGTCCAGCAATCAACGTGGGTATCTCTGTATCCCGTGTAGGTGGTAACGCTCAGATTAAGCCGATGAAGAAAGTTGCCGGAACATTGAAAATTGCTCAGGCTCAATTCCGTGAATTGGAATCATTTACTAAATTTGGTGGTGATATCGACCCGGTAACGGCAAAAGTTATCGACACCGGAAGAAAGAATCAGCAGCTTCTTATTCAACCTCAATATTCTCCGTGGCCTGTAGAAAACCAGGTGGCAGTCATATATTGCGGTGTAAACGGACTCCTGGAGAATGTGCCTTTGGAAAAAGTAGCAGAATTTGAAGAGCAATTCCTTCAATTAGTGAAAGCAAAATATCAAAAGGAGGTATTGGATGTAATCAAGTCCGGCAAACTGACTGATGATGTTGAGGCAAAAATTCGAGAATGTGCGGCTGAAGTTTCAGCGCGTTTCAAAGCATAATAAATATAATTCCGATGGGAAGAGGGGAGCCCCCTCTTCTCGAAAATCGGAATAAACCGGATAAAAAATGGCGACCCTCAGGGAATTAAAGACGAGAATCAGCTCTGTGGCATCAAGTGAAAAAATCACCGGAGCCATGAAGATGATATCTTCTGCAAAAGTTCATAAGTTTGAACGCGGACTTCGCGAACTTCTCCCGTTCAAAGACCAAATCCGACAGATTATGGGGCATATCCTGTCTGCCGGAGTGGATTTTCACTCTCCGCTCATTGAAGACCGGGAAGTAAAGAGCATCGGAGTTGTGGTTTTTGGTAGCGACGACGGATTGTGTGGTGCTTACAATATTAATATTTTCAAGCATCTTCTCGTGGAAGTTCAGCATCTCCGCGAGCAATATGGGAATAATGTCAAAATCACTCTCTTTCCCGTCGGTAAGAAAATCCGCAAGGCGTGCGAAAAATGGGCGAGCGCAGACTCTGTCGAAGTGGAACACATTGATTATGTGGATTCTAAGATGGAAGGNAAGGNTGTGGNCGATTTTACTNATCTGCTGCGCAGNGAANTTATTGGANGTACCTTAGACCGTGTAGAGGTTGTCTATATGCAATATCATTCCATTAGCAAGCAGAACCAGGCTTTGTATAAAATATTTACTGTCAGAGCAGACATGTTGCTTGAAGGAGAAAATTCTCAAATGGAGAATCAACTCTA
>WFLX010074935.1_pt1 | contig 19468 bp, 14 predicted proteins | sample 4967041 | NCBI WGS metagenome assembly WFLX01 (sample SAMN12857096, study PRJNA449069) | gut metagenome | isolation source: stool from male and female vole | host: Microtus ochrogaster | place: USA:Florida | collected 2017
GTTTCGGTGGCTGCACCATCAACCTCGTGAAGAATGACCTCCACGACAAGTTTGTAGAGGAAATCACAGAGCGTTTCGAAGACAAGTATGGCCACGCTCCGATGATCTATGACGTTGTGATCTCAGACGGCGCACATAAACTCGACTGATCCGATATGGAAACCACAATACGCAAGGTCGCCTCTCCAATTGGGGAGGTGAGTCTCTATCGCCTTACGAATGCCAAGGGAGCCTCAGTAGAGCTCTCATCTCTGGGAGCGGGCATCACAGAAGTGTCGGTGCCAGATGCCAATGGCAAGATTGAGAATGTCACTATCCGCTACGCCGACCCTGCAAGCTATCTTGCAGATGGTCCGTGCGCAGGCAAGACTCCGGGACGTTTCGCCAACCGTATTTGCCGTGGCAAACTCCAGATAGATGGCATCACATATGATCTTCCTATCAACAACGGCCCTAACCACCTGCACGGTGGCCCTGAAGGCTTCCAGAATCAGATTTGGGAGTCGGAAGAGGTGCCTGGCGGTGTTCTCTTCCGCTATCATTCAAAAGATGGCGAGATGGGCTATCCCGGCAATCTTACAGCCGAAGTGAAGTATACTTGGAATGACGACAATGAACTGACTATCGACCTCTCAGCTAAGTCTGACGCCAAGACTGTGGTCAATCTTACCAACCATGCATATTTCAATCTCGAAGGAGCAGATGGTGCAGAGCCCAACTCTGTATTAGGCCATGAGCTCAAGCTTAACGCCTCATATTTCCTCCCTGGCGATGAGACTCTCATCCCGAGCGGAGAAATGGCTCCCGTGGCCGCAACTCCGATGGATTTCACAGAGTTCAAGACACTCGGACAGGATATCCATAAAGACTTCACTCCGCTGAAATATGGTAAGGGCTACGACCATTGCTTCTGTATTGATGGGCCCAACGGTGAGCTCCGCGAGGCTTGCGTACTTCGCTCGCCGAAGTCTCGCCGCCGCATGACTGTGCTTACCGACCAGCCCGGAGTGCAGGTGTATACCGGCAATTACCTTGCAGGGTCGCCGGCAAACGTGGCAGGACGCAGCTATGAGGATTATGAAGGAGTGGCTATGGAAGCCCAGGGATTTCCCGATGCTCCAAGCCACGCAGCATTCCCATCGCCTCGTGTGGCTCCGGATGCTCCCTACCACCGCACAATCGTCTATCGCTTCGATACATTCTGATACTAAGCAATATAAGATGCGGGGCATTCCCTTGGGAATGCCCCGCATCNTAGCTTATTTTGTTATTTCCGTAGGCGTTGGATGGTCTTGCCGAGACGCTGGTCGGCATAATCAGATTCGTAGCACCACACGAATATTCCGGGGAGGTCGTTGGCGCGGATAAAGTCGAATTTTGCGGCAATCGAACGCTCATCGTCGAAGCCAAGGATAAGATTGCCATTCTTGTCGGCATAATAGGGGACCTGGGCTTCTTCATCCCATACCTGAACCAAATTGCCGGAATATTTGGCAAAGTCTATGCAGTCCACTTCCGATGGAAAAGGAGGGAGACCCCTGCCGAAGAAAGGGATCCCCATCATTATCTTCTCGCGGGGTATGCCCAAGTCGATGTGGCGCTGGATTGCTTTGGAGACACACCAGTCGCCTGTCTTCTTTCCCGGATAGAGTGGGCTCTGATGCAGCAGACGCTCTCCTTCTCGCGGAATAGCAAGATTATAGCCAGATACGTGGACATAACTTACGTATGGCTCCATTTTCTTATGGTCGATAAATTTTCCGGAATTATTGGAATAGTAGGAAATCCATTTGTCTTTCCCCAGGGCTTTGCGTAGTTCTTTCACCAAAGACACGTAATTCCGGTCGTCGTCGGGAGAAGCGGTGTGTCCGCCGGCTTCGGTAGTCGGAAATTCCCAATCAAGGTCGACTCCATCAAGATTATACTCATCAATGATCTTCTTGACACTCTTCACATANTTTTTCCTTTTCTTTTTGTCGCGNGTCATCTCGCTAAATCCCGGGCGTCGATAATCATTCAGCCCGAGCATCACCTTAAGCTCGGGATTTTTCTCCTTAAGCTCCGACATGGCCTTAAGTTTTTCAGGATAGCGGATCACGACCCCGTCATAATTGTCGTTGAAGACTCCGAATGCATAAATAAGATGCGAAAACATATTTGCATCCGGAATGTTCGGATATCGGTCGATCACATAAGCTAATGCGATTTTTGGCGTCTTGTCGGCAGAATTAGCTTTCCCTTTTACAAGGGCATTTTGGCCGTGCTCTCCCCAGACAGCCAAAGCGGTCAGGACTNNCANTGCNANGCATATCAATGANGTGAGTATATNTNNATTCTTCATATCGCTTGTGTTTTCTGCAAAATTAAAATATTTTTGGGAAATAAGCAATCTTATCTCTCAAATCTCTCAAATTTTTATTAATTTTGAAACGTGAAGATAAAAATTTCGAAGAAAGGCGATGAGACCAATCAGAACATATATAGCGATTTTCATTTGTATCCTCTCCTCCCTACGTGCATCGGGTGAGAATGCCGATTCGTGCAGCAAGATTATCAGCAGCATTGGTCTTGACGTAAGGCCAGGATTTGCTTTTTCCTCTTATAAGGATGATGTGCTGGTCAATATGCTCGACATTGAGAATGCCCGCAATACTAAGCTCGCCGCGTCCGTGCATTTGAAATATAGTTTTTCGTTTGCCCCCTCTACTCCTCAGGGCCGNTTTTATCCCGGTGCNTGGCAAGGCATTGGGGCGGCGGTCAACTTCCTTGGCAATCCAAGGGGAATAGGGACTCCCGTATCGGTATATGCTTTTCAGGGAGCCCCCGTCTACAAAATTAATGATTGCCTTTCGCTTTATTATGAGTGGAATTTCGGCGCTTCATTTGGATGGCGGAGATGTAATGGAGAGATAGCTTATTCGAATCTTATAGTGGGTTCGAGCGTGAATGCGTATATTAATCTTGGAGCTGGCTTGAAGTGGAAGTTTGGGGATAGATACGCGATGACAGCAGGGCTCGACCTGACTCATTTTTCCAACGGCAACACGTCTTTTCCAAATCCCGGTGTGAATATGGCGGGCATCAGAATAGGGGTGACGAGGTCGGTTGGTAAAGAGCCTCGAAGGGAATGCGATGCGGTTGTCTTTGATGNNGATTCAGNATCGAAGCGGCATAAGTTGCAGTTTGATGTGACTGCCTATGGCGCATGGCGAAAACGTGTGTATAGGGGAGGGGATACTCCTGTGCTTCTGAGGGGGCATTATCCTGTGGTGGGGCTTGATGTGGCTCCTATGTGGCAAATCAAGAAGATATTCCGCGCTGGAGCTTCATTAGATCTCCAGTGGGACCAGAGCACCAACTTGAAAAAGTATCATGCCTATGGCACTGATACTGAAGATATCTATTTCTATCGGCCTCCTGTTTTGAGTCAGGTTTGTGTTGGGCTTTCCGGACGTGCAGAATTAGTGATGCCAATATTCTCAGTAAATGTGGGCATAGGATATAACGTGATTGGTCCAGAAGAAACAAGAGCCTCCTATCAGCTTGCCAACCTCAAGGTCCGCCTCGCCGACCGCTTCTTCCTCAACGTAGGCTACCAGCTCCTAAACTTCCAAAAACAAAACAACCTGATGCTCGGCCTCGGCTACTCCTTCCGATAGCCTCACTCATAGCCCACAGAGTAACAGAGGGCGGTAGAGGGGATTTGTTAGCTCGAAGAAATGTCGGAATATGGAACGCTCGATCTCCGAGCGAGCCAAAGATCAGAATTTTCCTCGATGGGAAATCTGATCTTTTGTAGCGGTCCTGATGCCTCGGTCCAAAACCATTCAGTAAGCAGTCCAAACTCCCCAATATCCTTCCGAAATCTATCTTCTTAAACAGATCCTGCAATTTTCTCTTCAAAAACTTGCACCGCACGAAAAAAATCATTACCTTGCAGCCGAAAAAAGCATCCGAGGTTCCTCGAAATAAGTTTAAACAATCTCAAGATAATCGCATGATGAAAAAATTTATTCTAACCATAGCAACAACACTTTTGGTCATCCTTCCGAGTGTAGGTTTTCCAGCATATGGGAGGGAATATCTCCCTATTCTCGAACTCGGTAAAGAATGGACTTATATTGGCTATTGTGTCAGCGGAGAGCTTCAAGAACCTTATGAACCTTTTGGATTTCAAGCTGTAGAGATGATTGAAGAGGATGGTCACGATGTTTTCTTACTGTTGCCTTCTGGAACAGATAGAGATTCAATAGATCCCTCTGAAGAATATCTATATTTAAGTCGGGCTTATGAAGAAGATGGCGTTTTATGGTTATTTTCCATAGAGGCTATGAAATATCAACCTATGGTTGACTTCAATCTTGAAGTAGGCGATTACGTCACTAAATTTTCAAAAGTGATCAGTAAAGAATGTGTTGATGTAGAAGGCGTTGAACGCTGCGTTATTGCTATTCAGACTCCTGGTATGGATCAAGTTTATTATTGGTGTGAAGGAGTCGGCGCAATTAATGATTGTTTCCTTTCTCCAATGATAGCCTCTCCTGGAGAGCGTACGTACATGACGCAATGCAAGATGGGTGAGACTTGTCTGTTTGACCATAGTCGTATGGATGATTATTTGTCAGAAGTAAAGCCAATATCAGAAAGAACGGCCAATGCTTCCATCACAGACCTTCTTGGTCGCCGAATCAGCACCCCGGCGCCGGGTCAGCTCTACATCCAGGATGGCAAGAAGAAGCTCGCTACGAAACCCTAACAGCACAACATGGAACGCGCGATCTCCGAGCGCGCCCCTTTTAAGTATATATACATACACTTAGCGTCTTATCATGTATCGTAAGGTATGTAGGCTTCCTGGCCTATTTTACCATTCGATGGTATTGGTGGCCGAAGAAGTTGACGTCGTCGGCTTCTTCAAACCCTGCAGTGGCGTAATATTCCTTCAGACGGGGCTTTTCGAGTGAGACGAGCAGTGCAAACTTGTCGTAGCCCAATTCCCCTCCATATTCCATAGCAGCTTCCATGAGCCTTTTGCCAATGCCTTGACCTCTATACTCGGGTTCTATTGCCAAGGAATCAAGATAATATTCCCCCGGATAAGTCTCTATCGCAGAATCCTTGATCACCGACGGATCCACCCCTTTCCACAGCCTGCTCCATGTGTATTCGCGCAGCTGCTGATAGTCGTCGCCTGAATAAGATATTATGCATCCAATCGGCTTCCCATCCTCTTCGGCAATCAGCGACTTATTCCACGAATACATCGAATTCGGATCAGCACACGACTCCTTTATCCATTCCAATTTTGAAGTGTCCATATCAAGTGCTGTCAGCACTGTCTTTGCCACTGTCTCAGTNTCTTCTTCCTTTCCTTTTCTTATTGTGATTTTATTTTCCATGGTAATCTTGTTTAAAATTATAACGTTTTTACGGGCGAAATAGGTCATCATTGCTATGACTGAGAATTGTTACTTAAGCAATATAAGGGGCAATATTTCGTTTTACATTATGTATGGAACAAGATAAGGATGTAATAACTTCGAAAGACAATAAACGCCGTGTATTCAGAAATAATTTTGGGGCTATACGATACATATTGGCATTGGCAATATTTATTTCACACTTCAATGTAGCCACNGAAAGCCATCTGTGGTTTCCAATTTCCGCANATTTCAGGNTAAGCGNATNNTTCGNGATGAGTGGGTTTCTGATATATGGGAGTTATTTTCGTTGTGAGAATTGGAAGGGCTTCCTTGCCAATCGCTTCTGGCGCATCATCCCTTCATATATCCTTACTGTGCTTGCATGCGCATTGCTCCTGGTCTTTGTCAGCGATTATGATTGGAAAGAGTATTTCTTTTCGCTCCACTGGTGGAAATATCTTATTGCAAATGCATTGTCGCTTAATTTTATTGAGCCGACTTTGCCCGGAGTCTTTACAGGGCATCCCTTGGTGGCGGTAAACGCCTCGCTTTGGACTCTCAAGGTGGAATGGTGTCTCTACTTCATAGTGATCCCCGTAGTGTGGTGGACCCAGAAGAGCAAATGGAGTTTTTGGCAAGTCTTTTCTGTAATATTTTTATTCTCAGTAGTATATAAATACGTGTTTCTGTGGCATTACGAGCACACGGGAAAGGAGCTATATAGCTTTATTGCAAAGCAATTCGGCGGCCAGCTCGCATTCTTTTATTCCGGAGTCTTGCTCTACGTCTACCTTAAAAAGGTGAAAGCCCACAAATGGCTGCTTGCAGCCGTATGTGTGCCTATTCTTATCATTGGATGGGTATGGTTTCCGTGGGTAGATATATTCAGATTCGTATTGTTTCCTCTTTCCCTTTCAGGNACTCTTATAGCGTTGGCTTTCATCGGGCGATGGGGTGCGTGGGCTGAGATGTTTGAGAATTGCTCTTATGAGATATATCTTTTTCATTTCCCACTCGTGCAATTGTCGCATCATTTCGGNCTTAAAGATCAGATAGGGGAACTCCCGGCTTTCTTGTCGGTATTTGCTGTGACGGTGGTGCTCGCCTATGTAGTGGCTGCTTACATATCAGCTCCATTGCGACGGGCCCATAGGGCGTCACAAGCACGCCGCCGCTATCCCTCCGTGGCAGAAGAGAGTGAAGAGACGCAAAAACCCCCAGTGAAACTGGGGGTCGACAAGATATAAGCCAGTAGGGCTAAGTTAATACTGTTCCTTTTCGTTTGGGAAATCACCGGTCTTCACATCGTCGATATAGTGGCGGAAGGCATCGGTCATGATCTCTCCTACATTTGCATACCTGCGCAGGAAACGAGGGGAAAATCCCATTGTCATTCCAAGCATATCGTGCATCACAAGCACCTGGCCATCTACTCCGCCGCCGGCTCCAATGCCGATCACCGGAATGGTAAGCTCCTTTGCCACTTGCTCTGCCAGCTTAGCCGGTATTTTCTCAAGCACTATGGCAAAGCATCCTATCTCTTCAAGAAGTTTTGCATCCTCAAGAAGTTTCTTTGCCTCAGCCTCTTCCTTTGCACGCACGCTATACGTGCCAAACTTATTGATGCTCTGCGGAGTCAGACCGAGGTGTCCCATCACGGGGATTCCGGCGCAAAGAATGCGCTGTATAGATTCCGCTATCTCAGCGCCTCCCTCGAGTTTCAGAGCCTCTGCATGNCTTTCTTTCATCACTCTGATTGCTGATGCGAGAGCCTCTTTGGAATTTCCTTGGTATGTGCCGAAAGGAAGATCCACNACTACCAGCGCACGCTTCACTCCTTTCATTACAGACTTTGCATGATAGATCATCTGGTCGAGGGTGATGGGAAGTGTGGTGACGTTGCCAGCCATGACGTTGGAGGCAGAGTCGCCCACGAGGATCACGTCCATCCCAGCTTCATCTACGAGTTTTGCCGATGTATAATCATAGGCGGTGAGCATAGAGATTTTCTCACCACGATGTTTCATTTCCGTAAGGCGGCTTGTAGTCACCTTGCGTGTGTTTTCTGCTTGTGCTGTTGACACGGTTAATGTTAATGATAAATGATTAATGATAAATGATCAATTATCCAAATGAATAATTCTCAATTCTAAACACTCAATTCAAAATTATTAGTGGGTCTGCACTGCCTGCGTCGGGGGGAGCTCGCGATTGCGGCGGTCGCATTCCTCCACTACTCTTTGGGCCAGGTCGGAGAATGCCTTTGCCTCCGGATTTTCAGAAANCTCGCCTCCGGTGCATTCTGTGGCGGTAGGATGTCCGCTNTCGGCCATCTCGCAGATGTCAGCCACAAGAGGTATCTGAGCCAAAAGAGGCACATTCATCTTCTCTGCCAGACGCGCTGCGCCTCCATTGCCGAAGATGTAATATTTCTCTTCCGGGTGGGGGGCTGGTGTGAACCAAGCCATATTTTCTACCAGTCCAAGAATTGGCACATTGATCTTTTCGCTGCGGAACATCCCTATTCCCTTGCGGGCATCTGCGAGCGCTACTTCCTGCGGCGTGCTGACCACAATCACTCCGGTGATGGGGAGGGTCTGCACAAGAGTCAGGTGTATGTCGCTTGTGCCGGGGGGCATGTCAATCAAGAAATAGTCGAGATCGCCCCACCATGCCTCAGTGATAAGCTGCTTCAGGGCATTGGAGGCCATGCCTCCACGCCACAGCACCGGGCTGTCTTTGTCTACCACAAAACCGATGCTGAGCATCTTGACCCCAAATTTTTCTATAGGATCTATCCAGTCTTTCCCTTCTTGAGTCACCATAAAGAGTTTCTCATCTTCCACTCCAAACATCTTCGGCATCGATGGCCCGAAAATGTCAGCATCAAGAAGCCCCACCTTGTAGCCCTTGGCGGCAAGCGCTATGGCGAGATTGGCGGAGACTGTAGATTTCCCTACGCCTCCCTTCCCTGAGCTGATGCCTATGATATTCTTCACTCCGGGGAGAGGAGTGGCAGGTTTAGGAGGTGCCTGCTGGCGGAATTTCACCGCTATGCGTCCTTTCACGTCGATATCAGGATCTGCGAATACCGGGAGAGTTGCCTCCGCAGCTCGCACTACTGATTTGATGAATGGGTCGGTAGGGCGGTCGAAGATAAGAGTAAACGATACCTTATTCCCGTCGATGCGTATATCATCTTCCACCATGCCGAGGTCTACGATATTTTTTCCGTTGCCGGGATACTTGACATTTGTCAGAGCATCAAGTATTAGTTTTGGGTATATTGCCATTGCTAATTCAATGATTAATTATAAATGATCAATGATCAATTTTTTAGGATGCATCGGCTGCATCCAAATTCTAAATTCAAAATTCAAAATTCTGAGAGGAGTGGCGTCCAAACTCGCTGTGATAGTCGTCTTTCTCCAAGTCGCTGCAGTCGGGCTCCTTGATGTCGCTGTCTCCTATGCGGAAAGAAATCAGCTTAATAGTCTTGCCTCGCGAGAGCCACTGCTGCTCATAGAAAGTCTTGATCGATGTCACGGGGTCGGCGAGTCCACTCCCGTAGAGATCATCCGTGTTGGCAAGCACTTCAAATCCATTAAGCTCCACAAGCCTGCGAGTGTACTCATAGAGAAATGGAGAGTCGGTCTTAAGATTCACTATGCCGCCGGGACGCAGAAATTTGCGGTAGTTTGTCAGGAATCTTGACGATGTGAGCCTTTTGCGCGCCTTCTGCATCTGAGGGTCGGGAAAGGTGATCCAGATTTCATCTACTTCCTGCGGCGCGAAAAATTCGGATATCTGCTCGATTTCAGTGCGCAAGAAAGCCGCATTGTCCATCCCTTTTTCCTCCACGCTTTTGGCTCCTTTCCACATTCTTGCTCCTTTTATGTCTACACCAATGTAGTTGCGGTCAGGGTTGGCTTCTGCGAGCCCTACTGTATATTCTCCCTTTCCGCATCCCAGCTCAAGGGTGATGGGATTGGAGCGTGAGAAAAACTCGCTGTTCCATTTCCCTTTGTAGGGGAATCCTTTTTCTATCAGTATATGTCGCGGATACTGGAGAACGCATCCGAACGTCTCCATGTCGGAGAATTTCTGCAGTTTATTCTTTCCCATGGATGAATTTGAAGGTATTGGGTTTGTTACGTTTATCTGTTTATCACAAGTATTTTGGTGACCTCACTATATGATCCACCCCCAGGGCCGGAGGATGCAAGCACAAAGTAGACTCCGCTCGGCACTCTATATAGATCCATGCCACATGCGTCCCATTGCACCTTGCCTCCGGAAGCAGGCCCGAGTTCTCTTACTATATTCCCGGCTGAATCTGCAATTTTTACGATGCAGTCTTCTTCAAGCCCGTCGATAGTGACCCAGCCGTAGTAGTCATGACGCACTGGATTGGGGTAAGCTCGTGCTGAGGATGCTCCCGATTCGTTGGCTTGCCCACTCAGGTAGTATTCGCTGAGTCCGGCAGAGGTGGCCACCATCAAGGAGTTGTTGTCGCTGTTATAGCAAGTCGCATAGACCAAATCTGAAGGGATTGCAGAGTTGTCGGTGTTGATTTCCTGCAGGATGGTTTTTCCATCGGCTGATGTGCAGACTATGCCTCCGCCGGAGAGGGAAANCCATTTGCGNCCCATCCCGTCGATTGANATATTATTNACCGACGTGCCTGCCAAGAGATAGTCGGCAAGTGNTGTGCCGTCGTTTCTNCTCACTTTTATCCTCGACACCTTGTTGGGATTGGAAAAGGCATCTTTTGGATTGAATGTGAATACTCCATTGTCGGTGCCTACCCACACCAGTCCGGTAGAGGGGTCTTCAATAGCGCAGTAGAGATAGTTGCATTCAAGGTTGCCGTCGGAGTCTTTAAGTTCTTTTGTGTTCATGGTGGCCATACGATCGTCGGAAGTGTTTTCTAAAGTGCCATTATGGTCATAGACCACAAAAGGATTTTGATAGACATTGCATATGAGATAGACTATCATGTCGCGCGATGAGGAAGCATTGAGGGGAATTGCATGTGAATATTTGCTTCCCTTCAGGCCTTCGATAGGAATCCTGATAAATGGCTGGAATGTGGCAGCCGACACGCTTGCACGGCGTCGCTCCTGTGGCCATATCCACAATTCAGCAGCATATTGCCCTTTTTTCTCTGTATTGTTGTGAGCCACTATCAGATTCCCTTTAAAGTCGAACTTTGGATTGACAGTCATGAATACCCCTCGCCAGTCGGTATATGGCTCTTGGATACTGACATGCCCATCCATATTGGGAGAGTCGTCAGATCTCGTCATGTGGAGAAGCGAAGACATATCTTTGATGTTGTAGCGGAGAAGACCGTTGACTACAGATCCGAAGTAGAACACGTCTGGATTGTCGGGATCCTGAGCTATTCCACAGGGATTGATGAGTCTCATTTCCGAACTGGGGTCGAGATATGGAAGGCCATACATGGTCCAGTTGCCATCTCTAAGGCCGGAAAGAAGAATCGGATTGTTGGCAAGATGAGATGTGAAGTTCTGGCTTTGCCCATGGGTATTGGCGAGCATTCCGTGCTCTTTGGTATAGAGAAGGGCATCGCTGCGGAATGCCGCGGGGGCGTTGGGCCTCGCAGCCTCCCCGGTCACTGTCCATGTCTCGTCGTCGTTGAGACGCAGCGTATAGAATCCCTCACGCGACTTGGCAAAATATACATTTTTCATATCCCAGGAGCCGCATGGGCGTGAGTGGTCTTCGTCTCTTCTCGTGTAGATAGTCCGCTTTCCAGTATCCCGGTCTATTTGTATGATTTGCGAATACCGTGTGAAAAGCTGGCCATATTTATTTTCAGCAATTGTAGATCCTTCATAGCTTCCACTCCAGGATGCCTCAGCAGCAGGTGTGCCTTCGTCCCATGTCAGTATGTAGTGGGTCTCATTGCCGTCAATTTTCTTTGAGACAATGCTTTTGGTGCGCGACAATGGGATGAGGTCGATGGCTTCGCTGCCATCTTTCCAGTCGAGTTCCTTAAAATCATCGATAGATATGTGTCGGGAATCCAGATTGTCCCAATATAGCTTTCCATCTCGAACGATCAATAATTTATCTGCCAGGCGTGCGATCTTGTCGATGGGCATTTCGTAGATGCCGCTCGTGGCCACTTGATGCTTTTTGTCATCAATGGCAAGAAACCCGAAGTCGGTAGCCAGATAAGCGCGGTCTGAATCCGGGTCGAATGATATCGACCTTACTTCTTTCGACAAGGATGTCTTGAAGTTTTTCAGGTCATACATAGTGCGCACGTCTCCATTGTCGTAAAGGAGGTCGATGGTCTTGTCATCATATACTATCAGGAGATAATTTTTCCGTGCATTATAGTTTGCTTGGCGTATTAAAGAGCCTGATAGGCGATTTTGGGCATTATAGGGGCGTATTTCGCCACTCTCTTTGTCAAGGCAAAAAAGAAAACAAAGCTTTTCGCTATTGTCGGGATATTTCTCATCTTGATATTGCCCCTGCACTATATAATAAGTCTTATCGGGAGTGTCAAAGATATTATCTATCTTATCGTCGAAGGTGTTGAAAAGCCGCCAGTCGGCTGAAGAGGAGGCTGCTTTCATAGGAATCACGGCAAGAAGGCATAGGCATAGGGCAGAGAGCCATTTCATCATTGCATTGATGGCCCTGCCGCGATGAGAGATGGCATTTTTTGCCTCATCGGTCATTTCTGCAAAGCATATGCCTGTCTCTTTCGGAATGAAAACAGGGTCATAGCCAAAACCATGAGATCCACTTCTTTTCGTGGCTATTTCTCCCTCTACCGAACCCTCAAATATGTGTTCTTCTCCATTGAGCGACAAGGCTACGCAAGTGCAGAATCTGGCACTCCGATCTTCTTTGCCCTCCAGATTTTTAAGAAGAAGATCGATGTTGTTGTCGGGGTTGCAGTCTTCGCCGGCATATCTTGCCGTGTGCACGCCGGGAGCCCCTCCAAGGGCGTCGACCATCAGGCCGGTGTCGTCGGCAAAGCAGTCAAGGCCGCTCGCTTCCTTGATGGCTCTCACTTTTATCAGTGCGTTCCCCTCAAGAGAGTCGGCGGTCTCTTCGATATCTTGATCATACCCTATATCCTTAAGACTAAGGATTTCCAGGTGGTCGCCCGCGATGGCTCGAGCCTCACGCAGTTTGCTCGCGTTGTTGGTGGCCATCACAAGTTTTATCTTTTTTGTCATGTCTGTATATAAAGCGTGTGTTATTATTATTTTAACGTAAAATCATCCGCTTTATTACCTTTAGGGAAATATAAGGGCGCAGCCGCACATGGCTGCGCCCCAATATGAATGCTGATGGTGTCAGATTACGATGTTGACGATGCGCCCCGGCACTACGATGACTTTCTTGGGAGTCTTCCCTTCAAGCCATTTTTCGGCTGCCGGGTCAGCAAGCGCAGCTGCTTCCACAGCCGCCTTGTCGCTGCCGGCAGGGACTTCGATGTTGAAGCGCATCTTGCCATTGAATTGCACCGGATATTTCACGGTGTCTTCTTTCAAAGCCTCTTCATCCCACTTGGGCCATTGACTGTCGGAGACGCTGCCCTCATGGCCGAGCTGATGCCAGAATTCTTCGGCGATGTGAGGAGCGAATGGAGCTATGAGGCGTGCAAACTCGTCCATCGATTCAGAGCTTACACTCTGAAGTTTTCCAAGTTCGTTGACTGCGATCATGAAGGCAGCCACTGAAGTATTGAAAGAGAAATTCTCAATGTCTTGGCTCACCTTCTTGATGAGAGTGTGCATGATCTTCTTCTCCTGGGCAGTGCGCGGTGCGTCGGTGCGTTTTGCAAATATATTCCAGAGTTTGCGCAAGAATCTATTCACGCCGTCGATGCCATTTGTGTCCCAAGGCTTGGATTGCTCTACCGGCCCAAGGAACATTTCGTAGAGTCTCAATGTGTCGGCTCCATATTTTTCAACGATCACGTCGGGATTGACAACATTGAACATTGACTTTGACATTTTCTCTACAGCGTAGCCACATACATACTTGCCATCTTCGAGTATGAACTCGGCATCGGCGAAATCCGGACGCCAGGCCTTGAAGGCATCCAAGTCGAGGATGTCGTTGCTGACGATATTCACGTCTACTCGGATTGGCATAGTGTCATACTGGTCAATGAGTCCTTTGCTGACGAAGGTGTTGGTGCCTTTGATGCGATATACGAAGTTGGTGCGACCCTGTATCATGCCCTGGTTGACGAGTTTCTTGAATGGCTCGGGGCTTACCACAAGACCAAGGTCGTATAGAAACTTATTCCAGAATCGACTGTAGATAAGGTGGCCAGTGGCGTGCTCTGCACCACCCACATAGAGGTCGACATCGCGCCAATATTCATCAGCTTCGCGGCTTACAAGCGCTTCATCGTTGTGGGGGTCCATATAGCGCAGATAGTAGGCAGAGCTGCCTGCAAATCCTGGCATTGTGCATAGCTCGATAGGATATCCCTCGGGAGTCTTCCAGTTTTCTGCGCGTCCAAGAGGAGGCTCGCCGTCGGCTGTAGGAAGATAGCTGCTCACTTCAGGGAGCAGGAGTGGGAGTGCAGATTCATCCATCAGATAGGCAATGCCATCCTTGTAGTAGACAGGGAATGGCTCTCCCCAGTAGCGCTGGCGGGAGAAGATGGCATCGCGCAGGCGGTAGTTGACCTTTACTCGGCCAATTCCTTTTTCTGAGATATGTTTTTTTGTCTTGGCGATTGCTTCTTTGACGGTGAGGCCGTTGAGATCAAGGTCCGGACCGCAAGAGTTGCATACGATTCCCTCCTTGGCGTCAAAACTTTCTTCAGACACGTCGGCCCCTTCGATGAGCGGGATGATAGGGAGATTGAATTTCTTTGCAAAAGCGTAGTCGCGTGAGTCATGGGCTGGCACTGCCATGATGGCGCCGGTGCCGTAGCCGGCAAGGACATAGTCGCTCACCCAGATAGGAATTTCCTTTCCGCTGAGCGGATTTATAGCATAGGAGCCAGTGAAGACGCCGGTCACTTTCTTGTCGATCTGGCGCTCACGTTCGGTCTTATGTTTCACTTCATTGAGATATGCCTCTACGGCTTCTTTCTGCTCAGGAGTGGTCAGGAGTTTTACGTATTCTGATTCAGGAGCCAGCACCATGAAAGTGACTCCGAATACGGTGTCAGCGCGTGTGGTGAAGATCTCCAGCTCAATGTCGGAGTCCTTCACCGGGAAGCGCATCTCAGCGCCCTCGCTGCGCCCGATCCAGTTGCGCTGGGTCTCCTTCAGAGAGTCGCTCCATGCAAGGTCGTTGAGNTCGTCGAGCAGGCGTGGGGCATATGCCGACACCCGCAGACACCACTGGCGCATCAGCTTTTGCTCTACCGGGAAGCCNCCACGCACGCTGAGTCCTTCCGANACTTCATCGTTGGCAAGCACGGTGCCCAGTTCCGGACACCAGTTGACCATTGTCTCTCCCTGGAAGGCGATTCGCCAGTTCATCAAGGTCTCGCGCTGTTCTTTTTCCGACATTGCGTTCCATTGGTCGGCAGTGAGGGTGATTTCCTTGGTCTCGGCTGCATGCAGGCCCTCAGTGCCATGCTTTTCGAGATGAGCTACGAGTTCGGAAATGGGGCGTGCTTTCCCAAGAGCGGTGTCATAATAATGATTGAACATCTGCATGAATGCCCACTGGGTCCACTTGTAGTATTTTGGGTCGCAAGTGCGCACCTCGCGGCTCCAATCGAAAGAAAATCCAATCTTGTCGAGCTGAGAGCGATAGCGTGCGATATTGGCATTGGTGGTCTTTTCAGGATGCTGTCCGGTCTGGATGGCGTATTGCTCAGCCGGAAGGCCATATGCATCATATCCCATTGGATGGAGCACGTTGAAGCCTTGCTGCCTCTTATATCGGGAGTAGATGTCGCTTGCTATGTAGCCAAGTGGATGGCCTACATGCAGGCCTGCTCCCGAGGGGTAAGGGAACATGTCGAGCACATAGTATTTTGGCTTCTCTTTGTTGATTTCAGTCTTGAAGACTTCGCNATCGCGCCAATATTGTTGCCAGCGCGATTCGATGTCGAGATGGTTGTAGTCTGCCATTTTATNTNNNGTTTNTAATNTTTANTCAATATGATGAATAAGTNTNGAGTGANGTCACNACACGGTATANTCCNTANACGCANTCAAGNGGAATCTCNAGAGGNGGNTANTTCTGNTTGANNCTTTTNGCNTCAATANATTTTTTGCCGCGGCTTGAGGGATATACATCTTTGAAAAAGACCCCATTCAATGAGTCTACTATCATAGGATGCCCCCATGGAATGAAAGCCTTGTCGTCAATTTTCTTGATGAGCACGATTGAGCCATCATGAAAGTCAGGCTCCATGCTGTCGCCTGAGATGCGGATTGCAAAGTCGACTCCCTGCACCGGGCTGATCACTTTCTCGCATTCATTTGCATTGACCGACTGCGACCATGCCGTGATGTTGCCGGCAAAAGCGTTGACGGGAAGCAGCGGGACGAGATAGCCGGCTTCCTGAAGCATCTTGCGGGGGTCGTTGGATTCTTTCACATACATTTCCCCCTCTCCATAAAGAAGCCAATCGCGGTTTAGATTGGGGTAGAGGGTGGCTATCCGATTGATCTTTTCTGCAGGAATTGATTTGCGGATCACACCAATATATGTCGATGCCACTCCGAGACGCTTGCAGAATTCGGTCTGAGGAATGCGGTTTTCTTTTAAGTAGGTAAGAAGTCGCCCTTTGACTGTGGAGAGGTCATATTTATCAGAAGCCATAAAAATCGATTGCTTATTTATTATTGTGCAAAGTTAATATTTTATTTGTGTATATCAAAATGTTTTTAAGCAAATGTTATGACTTTCTTGTTTTTTTATCGATTACTCCGAGAAGTTTCCTTAGTCGGGAGGAGAGTACGGGGATGTTTTCGAAGTATGCCACAATCAATATGTAGATGCAAAGGATCAGGCTTCTTATAATGTAGGTAAACCAAATTGCATACTCGAACATGCAGGCTGACCCGATGCCCCAAAGCACTGCCGCAAGCAGAGTATAGAGTCCAATTCGTTTCACTTCATATGGAATTGGATAATATTTCTTGCCGAGAATGTAGCTGACAATCATGATGCCTGAGTAGGAAATAAGGGCTGCCCATGCTGATCCGATGTATCCATTGGGAATGCCTATGGCAGGCACAAGCACGAGGTTGCCCACCAGCATCAATACGAATCCCAACAATGACAGATACATACCCCAACGTGTTCGGTCGGTCAGCTTATACCAGAGCGAAAGATTGAAATATACTCCGAAGCAAAGGTCGGCCACCATCATGATCGGCACCACTTTCAGTCCTGCCCAATAGGAAGGAGAAATAAAATGCTTCAGTATGGGAAGGAAATACATCACTCCTAAGAAGATGGCAAGCCCGAATATGACGAAATATTTCATGGCGTCGCAATAAGCTTGCGTCTTGTCTTCCCCTTCGCGGGCTGCGCGTGAGAAGATAAAAGGCTCGTAGGCATAGCGGAATGCCTGTGTAAACATCATCATCACTACCGCTATCTTGATATTGGCTCCATAGATGCCTACCATAGCCCTCGCTCCTTCCGGGTCGTGAGGGAAAAGATAAGGGATGATGATCTGCCCCATTCCTTGGCTTAAGTTGCCGGCGACTCCAAGCACGAGCAAAGGCCATGAATAATTGAGCATCTTCTTAAGAAGGGATATGTCGCATGCAAATTCCTTTACCTTCATCCAGGGCACAAGACAAGCGAGCACCACCAATGTGCTGATGACATTTGCCAAGAAAATCCAGCCTACACTGAAGTCGGAACCTCCCAAAGGCTCATAAAACCATGAAATCAATTGCGGTGCGGTCTCTTGCAGTTTCGGGCATCCGAGAAGGAAGAAGAGGTTAAGCNCGNTGTTGACTCCGATGNTTATAAGCTTTATTGCCGCAANAGTCCAAGCNTTCCTTCTAAACCTCAGGTAGGCAAATGGAATGTTGGTGAAAGCATCTACGGCTACAGTGACGGCCATCATCATCACGTAAGAAGGATGATGTGGAAGCTTAAGGGCAGCTGAGATGGGGGAGAGGAATTCAGCTACGATTGCAATGAAAAGGCATGAAGTTGTGGCAACGGACACCAGAGAAGTGCANTANACNCTNTCNTANTCNTNCTCNTTGNTNGCANAACGGAAGAANCCGGTCTCNATNCCNTAGTTNAGNANNACTATNACNACNGCCACTATGGCGTAGAGATAGCTTACGATGCCGTAGTCGGCTTCAGAGAAGAGATATGTGTAGAGCGGGACGAGTCCCCAGTTGAGGAAACGCCCGATGATGCTGCTAAGTCCGTAGACGGCGGTGTCTTTGACGAGTGATCTTATTCCAGCCATTTTTCAATTAATCGAAGAGGGAGGCATCTTTGGCTTTTGGATAGCGCCCGAGATGTCGGAAGGCAAGTTCGGTCACCTCCCTGCCTCTTGGAGTGCGCTTGAGAAAACCTTCTTTTATGAGGAAAGGCTCGTAGACTTCTTCTATAGTGCCGCTATCTTCGCCGAGTGCAGTGGCTATGGTGGTCAGGCCTACTGGTCCTCCTCCAAATTTGTCGATGATTGTTGTCAGGATGCGGTTGTCGATCTCATCCAGGCCATGGGTGTCTATGTTGAGGGCCTCCAATGCCATCTTTGACGTTTTGAGGTCTATGGTGCCGTCGCNCATGACCATGGCANNGTCNCTTACGCNTCGGANCAACGCATTTGCGATGCGCGGAGTGCCANNGCTTCGCAGCGCAATTTCTTGGNCTGCATCGTCGATAATTTTGGTGTTGAGAAGGCGTGCCGAGCGCTTCACAATTCCCTTCAGCACCTCATGATCATAGTATTCAAGATGGCAGTTGATGCCGAAGCGAGCCCGAAGAGGGGCTGTCAGAAGTCCGCTGCGTGTGGTCGCTCCGATGAGTGNGAATGGGGATATGGTGAGCTGCACCGNTTTTGCTCCTGGTCCTTTGTCGAGAAGGATGTCGATGCGATAATCTTNCATTGCCGAGTAAAGNTATTCCNCCACAATGGGATGCAGACGATGGATTTCATCGATGAATAGCACGTCGTGAGGCTCAAGGCTCATGAGGATGCCGGCGAGGTCGCCGGGCTTGTCGAGCACGGGTCCGCTTGTCACCTTGAATCCGACGTTAAGTTCATTTGCCACGATGTTGCTGAGGGTGGTCTTCCCGAGGCCCGGGGGGCCATGGAGCAATGTGTGGTCGAGAGCTTCTCCGCGCATGCGGGCAGCCTGCACGAAGACGCGCAGGTTGGCCACAATCTTATCCTGCCCGCTGAAATCGTCGAAATTCAGCGGGCGGAGTGCTTTTTCTATGTCGCGGTCGCTCCCTTTGGGAGTGGTCTGACTTCCGTGTATATCGAATTCAGGCATTGGGGGTTGTTGGGTTGTTGGGTTGTGGAGTTAGTCCTTGATGCTGATAAGGAAATAATTCTTCTTCCCTTTCTGGGCAAGTATATACTTGCCTCCGAGAAGATGCTCCTTGCCGATGAGAGCAGTCGGGTCGGTGAGCTTTTCTTTGTTGATGCTCACGCCGTTGCCTTGTATCATCTTGCGGGCTTCTCCCTTTGATGGGAACACAGCTGTCTTTTCAGCAAGGAATTCGAGCGCTGGGATTCCTGCTTCTATGTCGGCACGCGCCACTTCAAAACGAGGCACACCCTCGAAGATGTCGAGAAGTGTCTGCTCGTCGAGCTTGTGGAGCTCTTCGACTGCGCTGTTGCTGAAGAGAATCTTGCTTGCAGACACTGCTGCGTCGTAGGCTTCGCGTCCGTGCACCATGACAGTCACCTCTTCGGCAAGCTTCTTCTGGAGGGGGCGGAGTCCCGGATCCTTGGCATGCTCAGCAGCAAGGGCTTCAATCTCTTCTTTGGAGAGGAATGTGAATATCTTGAGGTATTTCTCTGCCTCAGCGTCTCCTACATTGAGCCAGAACTGATAGAACTTGTAGGGCGAAGTGTA
>WFLX010025841.1_pt1 | contig 19451 bp, 21 predicted proteins | sample 4967041 | NCBI WGS metagenome assembly WFLX01 (sample SAMN12857096, study PRJNA449069) | gut metagenome | isolation source: stool from male and female vole | host: Microtus ochrogaster | place: USA:Florida | collected 2017
GCTCAGGAGCTTGAGGAGGTATGACCGGCACGCTAATGGACTTATAACTAATTAATGAGTATAGCAGTACTGATTTCAGGTGGAGTTGACAGTGCGGTGGTTGTGCACCGCCTCAAGGAAGAGGGTCATGACCTTCACCTGTTTTATATACGCATAGGGCTTGACAANGGCGAAGGCGACTGNTCGGCNCAGGAGGACATCGANATGTGCCGCTTTATCGCCGCACGTTACGGNTGCCCGTTTGATGTTGTATCACTACATGAGGAATACTGGGATAATGTGATGCAGTATGCACTTGATACGGTGAAACAGGGCCTTACGCCCAATCCTGACATCATGTGCAACAAGATGATCAAATTCGGATTTTTCGAACAGCGCTGGGGTCATGAGTTTGACATGACCGCAACAGGTCACTATGCTTCGACCGAGATCATCGACGGAACGAAATATCTCGCCACCGCGGTNGATCCCNTAAAGGANCAGACCGACTTTCTNGCACGTATAAGCTANGANCAGCTGAAGCACCTNATGTTTCCGCTCGGAAATCTGCCGAAATCACGTGTGAGGGAGATCGCGGTAGAGGCNCAGCTGCCGAATGCCAAGCGNAAGGACAGCCAGGGAATATGCTTTCTCGGCAAGATCAACTATAACGACTTCATACGCCGTCATCTCGGCGAAAAACCGGGACCGATCATACACCTCGAGACCGGNAAGAAACTCGGCGANCATCACGGGGTATGGTTTCACACNATAGGTCAGCGCAAAGGCCTCGGTCTGAGCGGAGGCCCCTGGTATGTAGTGAAAAAGAACGTACATNACAACGTGGTGTATGTGAGCCAGGGTTACAACACCGAGAAGCAGTACGGCAANACACTTCATCTCGACGAGATGCATTTCATCTCAGGCGATCCCTGGAACGGGTCCTCAGAACCGCAGGAAATAAAATTCAAAAATCGTCATGCTCCGGAATTCATGTCGGCGACAATTACCCGTCTTAACGACCGGGAATATGTCATTGACTCGCGTGACCGCGTCCAGGGTATAGCGCCCGGACAGTTTGGCGTCATTTACGACGCTACGGGCCGCTTGTGCTACGGCAGCGGCATTATTACCGGACAGGATATAATACTTTGACAACCATGCAGACCAACGACAAAGTCCAACTAAAGATAATGGGGATTTCCTACAGTCAGCTTCAGTCGGGAGCCTATGCGCTTATTCTGGCGGAAGTCGACGGTCCCTATCGTATACCGGTGGTGATAGGTGCAGCCGAGGCCCAGTCCATCGCCATAAGGCTCGAGCATATCGTTCCACCGCGTCCCATGACCCACGACCTGTTTGTCAGCTTTGCCCATGCTTTCGGAGTACGCCTCGACAATGTGTACATCTATCGCTTCGAGGATGGCATATTTTATTCAGAACTTACATTCACCGACGGTGAGCGTACAATAGTGATCGATGCCCGTACAAGCGACGCAATAGGAATTGCACTGCGTACAAAAGCTCCTATATACACTACCCGCGAGATTGTCGATGAGACAGGATTTATTATGGAGGAAGTCACCATCGACAGCAATGANNGTGGTGAACAGGCTGAAACTGTTGAAGATCCTGCTGAAAAACTGGCAAAACTGGAAGAACGGCTGGCACAATGCATAGCCGACGAACTGTATGAGGAAGCTGCCAAGGTATCGGAACAGATAGCCGCCGTACGGAAGCTAATTGACAGTCAGGACAATTCAAGCGAAAACGATTAANTAAGCATAACCTTAAATTCAGATTAACGCATGGACTTCACAAAAATAAAACTCGCGCTCCTAAGTTTTATACAGTTTGCTGTGTGGGGCAGCTACCTAATCAGTCTCGGCCAGTATCTCGGATCNGCNGGNCTCGGTGCCGATATCTCGATATTTTATGCTGTCGGTGGTTTTGTATCAATCTTCATGCCGGCTCTTATAGGCATAATAGCCGACCGCTGGATACAGGGTCAGAGATTACTCGGTATATGCCATTTCCTCAGCGCTATCTTCATGACTTTTGCATGGATCTACGCCAAGGGGCATCCACAGCTTGAGTTCTGGCCGTTCTTCTCTTTGTTTACACTCAGCCTGGCATTCTATATGCCTACGATAGCACTCTGCAACACCGTGTCATTCTCCGTGCTNAANGGNAGCGGTCTTGATCCGGTAAAGGCTTTCCCGCCAATACGNGTTTTCGGCACAGTCGGCTTCATTGTCGCCATGTGGTTCGTTAACTCATTCTATTTCAATGACGGAGTTTTTGGCTTCACACTTTCCGACACCAATCCGAATGCCGGAGCGCGCTTCCAATACACTGATGTGCAGCTGCTCGTAAGCGCAATATTGGGTTANGTGATGGGGTGCTACAGTTTCACAATGCCNNCNGTNCCNACTGCCGGAAATGCCGACAAAGGCAAAGGTATCATGTCGGTGCTTGGTCTTGACGCATTCAGACTGATGGCCGATTCCCGCATGTTCATATTCTTCTTTTTCTCGATGCTGCTCGGTGTGGCGCTGCAGATCACGAACGGATACGCTACATCGTTTATCACCAGTTTCAAGGGAATACCTGAATATGCCGACACTTTCGGCGCCAACAATGCCACGCTGCTTACATCAATTTCGCAGATCTCAGAAGCCCTGTGTATATTGCTGATACCTTTCTGCCTTAAACGCTTCGGCATCAAGAATGTCATCCTTATGTCGATGTTTGCGTGGGTGCTCCGTTTCGGTCTGTTCGGTATTGGCAATCCCGGNTCAGGATTATGGCTNCTGATATTGTCAATGATTGTCTACGGTGTGGCATTTGACTTCTTCAATGTATCCGGCGCNCTGTTTGTCGAGAAAGAGACTCACAACAGCATAAAGGCTTCCGCACAGGGCCTGTTCATGCTCATGACCAATGGTCTGGGAGCATCCATAGGCATGCTGATAGCCGGTGCTATCGTTAACAACTACGTTACACCCACCGACATTGACGGTCGGGTGTACATGACCGGTGACTGGTCTACTCCCTGGCTCATCTTCTCAGGATACGCACTCGTAGTCGCTCTGGCATTCAGCGTGCTGTTCAAGTACAAACATACTCCCGAAAAGGCATGATACAGTATTATGCTCCTGACATCGTGGCCTCGCTCAGTCTCCCTGAGGATGAGGCACGCCATTGCATCAAGGTGTTGCGTCATCGGCCCGGTGATATAATCGAGGTTATCGACGGCTGCGGTCATCGTTACAACTGTCGTCTTCTGAATGATAATCCCAAGCATGCGGATGTTGAAATCATAGCTACCGAAGATGTCGTCCCGGCCTGGAACACGCGCATTACCATTGCCGTGGCTCCGACCAAAAACATTGATCGCATGGAATGGCTTGTTGAGAAGCTGACGGAGATAGGCGTCAACCGTATCGTGCCNCTNCTTTGCCGACATTCCGAGCGNAAAGACCTNAAGACCGAGCGNCTCAGCCGTATCGCCGTATCGGCAATGAAACAGTCGCTTAAAGCCACTCTGCCGATAATAGAGCCGCTGACCCCATTTTCCGAGTTCATAGCTTCAGATGACTCGGCCATACGCTATATCGCCTACTGCGACGAAAGCATACCCCGCGTATCGCTTGCAGGGACATACAAAGGGGCTCCCTCAGTCACTGCCCTCATTGGCCCGGAAGGTGATTTTGATCCGGCCGAAATAACACGGGCTCTTGATACAGGCTACATTCCCGTAACGCTCGGAAACAACCGCCTGCGCACCGAGACCGCTGCTCTCGTAGCGTGTGACACATTCCACATCATCGACCAAATGCTGCAATCATGACAACTCTGCAATATCTTACCGGCTCCCCTACCGGTAACTTTTTCCTGTTGGCAGGCCCGTGTGTAATCGAAGGTGAAGCAATGGCTATGGATATTGCCGAAAAGATTACNGATCTTACCGCGCGCCTCAATATACCCTATGTATTTAAGGGTTCCTATCGTAAAGCCAATCGCTCACGCATCGATTCATTCACNGGTATCGGNGATGAAAAGGCNNTNAANATATTACGCAAAATACGCGATACTTTCGGCTGTCCCGTCGTGACCGACATACATACGGCAGAAGAAGCAGCCATGGCGGCGGAGTATGTCGACGTACTCCAGATCCCGGCATTCCTATGTCGCCAGACTGATCTGCTTGTAGCGGCAGCCGCNACCGGCCGNATGGTAAATATCAAGAAAGGACANTTTCTGTCACCTGAGGCAATGAGGTTTGCCGTGCAGAAAGTACGTGACGCCGGCAATGACCAGATAGCGGTGACCGAACGCGGNACNACNTTCGGNTATCAGGATCTTATCGTNGACTACCGCGGNATACCGGTGATGCAACAGTCAGGCGTTCCGGTNATTCTTGACGCAACCCATTCATTGCAACAGCCCAATACGACCGANGGTGTGACCGGTGGCCGNCCGGAACTGATCGAGACTGTAGCCCGAGCCGGCANTGCCGTNGGTGCTGACGGACTGTTTATCGAGACTCACCGGGACCCGTCAATAGCAAAGAGCGACGGAGCCAACATGCTGCCTCTTGACCGGTTGCCACAGCTGCTTGAGCGTCTGACGGCNATACGCATGACCATAAACGGATTTTAGAGCTGACGGGTCGCGCTGAATGTCTTGTGGCGGAATATGAANGCAGGNAGCATCTGTCCGAGCACCATGGCAAATATGACAAACACACATGTCACGCCATTATACTCGAGCAGGAACGTATAGTGCATGAACTCCGCTTCCTGAGGATGCGTGACCATCATAAGAAATGCCTGCAAAGTCTTATAGGCATAAATTCCCGGGATCATCGGAAGCAGNGACGGNTAGGAGAATGCTTCCGGAGGACACTTTACCTTCGGTGCGATCCAGATGGCAAGACAGCCTATTATGAAAGCGCTTATAAAACTGCCGAGTGCGAGATGCATACCGGCGAGAGACACCAGGCAGTAACGTGTGGCGTGACCAACGGCCGCTATAAGCGCACAGTACTTGTAGGCAACCTTCGGAAGATTGCTTATCGATGCAAAACCGATGGCTGCCACAGCAGCAAACAGTGCATCCTGCAATATGTGAAGTATTATTGACATCATCACGATAATACATTTAAGTTCATTGTCATAAATCCGACTGTCATACCGGTGGCAATACATCCGGTAAGTATCAGCGCATTCATCAGCCGTGAGAAGAAACAGAGATAATGCCCTTCGAGCATGTCACTCACCGAATTGATGTAAGGAATACCGGGAATAAGGTACAGGACACTTGTACCTAACGCGATGTCGGGAGTACCGGTCAACGGCAATATAAATCCTACCGATCCGATAACCGATGAGACATAAGCTGCCGTCAGCATCATGAGTCGCACATCAATATGAGCTTTCGCAAAAAGGATTTTCAACGTATATCCTACCAAAGTAGCTACGGCAACAATGGCCATGGCACCTATATCACCGCCGAAAAGGCGGCAGAAGGANGCATTGGCCAACACCACAAGNAGCATCACATACCAATGATTGATNCCGGGCATACGGCGCACCATGGAAACGACCTCAGGCACCTGACGCATCGGAATCTTTCCTTCAGCCACATCCCAGCTGAGACGGCTCAGCTGGGCATTCGCGCGGTAGCTTACCGGCCCTGTCTTTATATGACTTGTNTACTGTGCATAGTCGTCAACATCGTCACGCGAGCTGACTCTTACCGTAATATGACGTGGAAATATCTGTATATCCGAGCGATAGCCGTAACGATCGGCCATACGCCTGACGTTCTTGTCTATGCGGACGCATGTAGCGCCACACTCCCACAAAAAAGCCGCATAATCAGCCAATATACGGCACACGCTAATTACTCCTTTTTCACAATCCGGTCTCATATACTTATAACGACATTAGACTATACAAATGTTTCATTAAACGGTCTAAAAAAGCCGGTGCGGAAAACCTTAGTTCACCGCACCGGACAATTATGNATTATTCTAAATCAAGCCTTCTGCACAGACTGATTCTTCGGTTCGATAATACGGGTAAGGAAGAAGCCTGCAAAGAATATGAGCAGTGTACTGATCACGATACTGAGATTGATATGTACAAACTGCGGTATTCCCCACCAGTCAGTGAGCTTGGTCTGAAGGGCGATGAGGATCAGCGAGGCCACACCGAGGACAACACCGACCACTGCATGAGGCTTACGCGCCTTGGGACACAGGAATGCCAGCAGGAACATACCGAGCACACCGCCTGAACATATACTGCTCAGCGCCCACCATGCGTCAAGAGCATTGTCGACGAAGAGGAAGCACAGTGCCACTCCGATACTGAGGATGCCGATACCGACACTCGCCAGACGCAATACCAGCACCTTGCGCTCGTCGCTTGCATTGGGAAAACGATGCGCGAAAAAGTCAGTCATTATGATGGTTCCTGAAGAGGTAACACCAGTGGCGACCGTACTCATGCCGGCACAGAATATCGAGGCGATAAGCAGNCCGACCAGNCCGATAGGCATTTCGTTGATAATAAAGTACGGGAATACATAGTCACTCTTAATCCCCTCGGGAAGCAGCTGCGGCGATACCGTATAATAGGCATAAAGACATGATCCTATCATGAACAGGACCACGTTGACCGGCAATGTCAGCAACGAGCCCCAGAATGCACTCTTGCGGGCCTCACCAAGTGACGGAGCTGCACAATAACGCTGAGTATAGCTCTGGTCTATGGCAAAGTTATTCAGATTGGTAAACATACCGTAGACAAGACACACCCAGAAAGTGCTCTCGATAAGGGAACCGTCAAATGAACCGAGCGAGAATTTATTGTTTTCCCAGCAAATGCGGAAAGTCTGAGCAGGTCCTTCCGGCATCCCGGTCAACAGCACGATAAGGCATATCACCGCACCGATAATCAGGATAGCGCCCTGAAGAGCCTCAGTCCATATCACNGANTTCANNCCNCCNTTCTGGCTATACAATATGATACCGAGACCGGTGATGGTGACCACGATAGGAATATTCCACCCCATCAGCACATTCATCGGCACTGCAAGCAGATACAATATGGCACCTGAACGACACACCTGTGTAAAGAGATAGAACGTCGAGGCATACGAACGGGCCCAACGGCCGAAACGCTCCTCGAAGTAACTGTAGGCACTGATACTGCCCAGTTTTCTGTAAAACGGGACAAAGTACCTCATCGCCAGCAGACCCGCCGGTAATATTGACAATGTGAACACAAAGGCATTCCAATTGCTGCGGAAGGCCGACGAACAATAGCCGAGAAACGATATCGAGCTACAGAACGAAGCAAATATCGAAAGGCCTACTACCCAACCGGGAACTTTACCGCCACCGCGGGTGAATTCCTCGCTACTCTGTTTTTTACGGCCGAACATATACCCGAAGAGTATAGTGCCGACCGTAAATACCAGAAATACGATAATATCAACGACATTCATCGCCGTTACAGAATGATTTTACCGTCCTTGATAGGCAATTTCTCAAGAGCCTCACGTACCTTGTCGCGCTCGGGTGCGTTAAACTTGTGGAACGGAGCGGCAACAAAGTCATCCTTGATCACACCGAGCAGTGAGCATGCACATTTAAGACCNTTAAGATAGCTTGATCCGTGCTTGCCGATGCTGTAGATCGATGTGCTGATCTGCATGATATACTGCTGCAGGCGGCGTACTTCCTTAAGATTGCCATCCTTGGCGGCATTGTACATAGCCACGTAAAGCTCAGGGAACATATTGGCACCGCCGTTGATACCGCCGTTGGCGCCCATGAGCACACTTTCGCCTGTCACCTCTTCCGGACCCATCAGCATAGAGAAGTCGGGACGATGCTTCATCATATACATCACTGACTGGAAGTAAGGCAGATTGGCCGAACTGTCCTTGAAGCCGACTACCTGAGGATTTTCAGCTATGCGGCAGATAGTCGCGGGTGAGAAGTTGACCTTGACATGACTCGGCATGTTGTAGAGGAACAGCGGCAGAGGAAGATCCTTGAGAAGATCCTCATAGAACTCCGCAAGCTCGGGCTGTCCCGTAGCGAAATAATATGGAGCGGCACTCACTACTGCCGATGCGCCACAGTCAGCAGCTAATTTGGCAAGATTGGTGCTCTCTACAATCGATGTATCGGTGATGCACACAAGCACCGGAAGACGTCCGGCATTAATACGGCAAGTCTCGCGTATCATCTGCTGGCGCAGGCGATAGCTCAGGCTCTGCTCCTCACCTGTCGTACCCAGGATAAACAATCCGTGAACACCGCCGGCAATAAGATGCTCGATAAGATTTTCAAGACTTTCCACATCAAGGATGTCATTTCCGAGGAGTGGAGTCACGAGCGGGGGAATAATGCCGCTCAGTGGCGAATTTAAGGTATTGTCCATTGCTTTATTGATAAAATACTATTATTTTTGTTCTGCAAAAATAGCAATTTCTGCCCAAAAGTGTATATTTACACTCATTTATTTTTCGTTACATTGTCAAAGATATAACTTTAATTCGGATTTACGGCTATGAACATCATAATTTCTCCTGAAATACGGGCGGCAGCTCCTGATTTCAAGGTCATCNCTATCGAGGCCGANGTAGAAAACTCNCCTACCGCNCCCGAGATTATCGCNGACCTTGACTCGCTTGCAGCTACAATAAGAGAGCGCTTCGAACTTGGCGANATCAACAAGCGCCCNGGCATCGCGGCNACNCGTCGCGCATATAAGGCNCTTGGAAAAGATCCCAACCGCTATCGCCCGTCGGCCGATGCCTTATGCCGTCGAGCCGTCAAGGGTATGGAGCTGTATCACATCAGCAATCTGGTCGACATCATCAACATCGTGTCAATGGCATCGGGATATTCGATCGGAGGATTTGACGTGGATAAGATTGACGGCGATACGCTGACTCTCGGTGTAGGNCNTGAAAACGAGGAATATGAGGGAATAGGNCGTGGACCGCTTAATATCACAGGCATGCCGGTATACAGGGATAAGACCGGAGGTATCGGAACCCCGACAAGCGATCATGTGCGCACGCAACTTGATTTAAATACCAAGCGGTTGCTCATCTGCATAAATATCTACGGAGAGGAGCTGCCGGTACGTGATACCGTGGCTCTCGCATCCGAGCTGCTGCTCGATCACTGCAACGCCCGGCACATGCGGATCAATACATGGAGCGGCAACGAAATTATCGAAAGTTAAAATATTGTCAGGTTCTTTTGCAGGCGCATATTTTTGAGTAAATTTGTACTACCATTACTTGCAATATGAAAAAACTGATNATAGCTATTCTGGCCGCCATCATGTCGGCCGGGGCCGGATATGCGGCCACCGCAAAATTTAAGAATGTACGAATCGATTCCAATGTCCACCACAACGGTCAGCGCGGCGTCATGATCCATGCCGGCTTTGATCTTGACAAGGCTAAAGGAAAGATTATAGAGTGTCAGGCGATATTTTATGCCGCACCCGGCAGCCGCGCATTACGTGACTTGAATTATAAGTACCGTCTGTCACCATCACTTAACTACGTGGCGTCATCCGAATATTTTACCGCCGCATCTGATGCCGAGGTAAAAGACGATTGCCGTATCTTTATCCCCACTGAAGAGCTCCACCTTAAAAGTCCGCGTAAATATCGTGTATATGTGAAAGTGTCGGTATATACCAATCCCGGCAAAACCGGAGAATTCCTCACCGANACTGACTATATCCCCTTCATTGTCGACAATACAGGCGCCGAGACAGTNGCGGTNGACACCTACAATTACGATCCTTCAATGCCGCCTGTCCCTGTTGTCGCACCCAAGGCCATTGCAGGCAAACCGGCTGACAAGAATAANAAAGCCGTCAAGAGTGATGTGCCGCAGACTGTCGATCCCGTCATCAACAATGAGGAGGAACCTCAGTATGACCGCAANGGCCGCATGAAACCCCGCAAACGCAAGGTATTCATATCCTGATCAAAGCACCAGTTCTTCCAGCAAACGCATAAACGTCGCGTCCAGGTCACCGGTCAGTCCGGGATGTGGACGCGATGTCTGTATACATGCACTTTTAACTGCCGTAAGCCATCGGAAACGTTCCTCAACCGGCTGTCCTGCCAGTTGTCCGGCTTCCNGATTACCATCGGCAAGCGCGGTAAATGCCGANCACTGACACTTGATCTGGTCAAGTGAGTGCGCAGGACGTATGGCTTCGATACGCGGCATATCGAAGTTCAGGGCAACACGTATCCAGCGACGGCGCTTGCACATCATTATCAATCCGATATTGATAAACTCCTCACGCTCTACACGGGGTACGTAACGGATCACCGCATACTCATATAAGTGCTTTTCGCTCATCTATCGCACGGTTTACAAAAATACTTGAATTACGTAACCTTTCGGTAAGAAAACGCGCATAAACCTTGCGCAACTCGTCGGGAGTGGCATCAGTATCTTCCCAATCGAGCCATTCGTCAGGTATCAGAGCCACTATGCGCTCGAGNGTCCGCGGAGTAATGCGCTGTCGGAGTTCCTTGTCAGCCTCCGCAATCTTGGACGCCTTGCGCAACAGCGCATGATCCTTAATGTAGGGAAANGGAGAAAGAGGGGCTTCCTCAATATTTCGCCANGCATGATGGAAATAAAGCGACGCACCATGGTCGATAAGCCATACGTCACCGCCCCACACAAGCATATTGGTGTTGCGTGCTGTGCGGTCCACATTAGTCAAAAATGCGTCAAGCCATACAATACGCGAGGCCATCATCTCATCCACCGGATTGCTGTAAGGATCCATCGTCATGGCTCCGCTAAGAAAGTGCATGCCAAGATTGAGACCCCGGCTTGCATTTAGCAGATCCTGTACCTCCTCGTCGGGCTCGGTGCGCCCCATCTCCTCCCCGAGATCAAGCAAGACCAGTTCAGGGACCTTAAAGCCCAGCGCACGGGCCACCTCTCCACCTATCAGCTCCGCGATAAGTGCCTTCTTTCCATGTCCTGCCCCGCGAAACTTGAGCACGTACTTAAATCCGTCGTCAGCTTCCACAAGAGCAGGAAGTGACCCGCCTTCACGTAAAGGTGTCACGTAGCGGGTCACTTCTTGATGTCGTAATTCCATTTCGAAACAATTAACTGAGCGCTGCCGCAGCGGCATGCACTACTTCACCTAACGTCGGGTGAGCGTGAATTGTTTCAGCAATGGCATCTATTGTCAGTCCTGCACTCATGGCAAGCGCCGGTTCCTGAATAAGATCGGCTGCATGCGGTCCACATATATGGGCTCCGACAAGCTTTCGGGTATTACGGTCGATGATCAGCTTCACGATGCCGTCATCAGCCTCCATGGACATTGCCTTGCCGTTGGAGCGGAAAAGGGCTTTGCTGACAGCGATATCCATACCGGCAGCCTTACATTGCTCCTCAGTGAGGCCAACCATGGCACACTCGGGATGAGTGAATGCGGCAGCAGGCACGACATCGATATTGACCTTGTGGCCCATGACGCGTGACGCCTGTGCCGAAGCAGCATGCGCAAGCATCAGGCGAGCATTGACATCACCTACCGCATATATTCCGTTGACCGAAGTCATGAAGTTGTCATCGACAACTATGGCGCCGCGCTCAACTTTTATACCGAGAGCCTCGATCCCTTCCGGTAGCACAGGACGACGTCCCACAGCCATGAGCACCTCATCGGCCTCCACTTCACAGGGTTTCCCCTTGAGCTCGTAATCGACAATCTTCCCTTCCCGGATACCGGTTACTGTTGCCGAAGTGACGACATTTATACCCGATCGTGACATGGCCGTCTTAAGACGCTTCGATATATCTTTGTCAAAATTCGGGAGCAATTCCTTGCAGTATTCCAGCACAGTCACCCTGACGCCGAAAGCGTTGAGCACACAGGCGAGTTCCACTCCGATCACTCCTCCGCCAATTATGGCTATCGAATGAGGGAGCTTTTCAAGATTGAGCAATTGATCACTGTCAATACACAGTTCGGCACCGGGAACATTCAGCTTAGCGGGCGCCGAGCCGGTAGCGATGATTATCTTGGGCGCACTGAAAGTCTCGCCATTTACCTCGACACAGCCGTCGACGGTAAAACGGGCCTCCCCGGTGATATAATTGCCTCCGGACTGCATACTTCCCGTCACGCGTTCACGAAGCGTTGCAACGACATCNGCCTTACGCTGAAGCGCATCACTCCAGGTGAGCGCACCGGGAGCTATGCGCAGCACATCAGCCCAATGGCACAATGACTTTGTGGGTATGCAGCCTCTGTTCAGGCATGTGCCACCTGCCTCGGCACGTTCGATCACAACGGTGTCAAGTCCCGCGGCAAAAGCGGCCGACGCAGCGTCCATACCGCCGGGGCCGCATCCTATTATTATGACATCAGCCTTACGCATGGCTTCCTGAAAGTTCGCGGTAAGTAACTATCGGCTTCAATGCAGCCTGAGTGTCATCAGGATGTCCTATCGGAGTGGTATGCGGAGCGCCCTTGACAACATCAGGAGTCTCGGCAGCCTCACGCGCTATATCGCGCATTACCGCAATAAATTCGTCAAGAGTGTCCTTGCTCTCCGTTTCTGTCGGCTCAATCATCAGCGATTCATGGAACAGCAACGGGAAATATATTGTCGGAGCATGGAATCCATGATCAAGCAACCGCTTGGCCACATTAAGNGTAGTCACTCCNGTCGACTTGTCAGCCAGTCCGTCAAATACAAACTCATGCTTGCACACACTGTCAATAGGCAGCAGGTAAAGATCGCGCAGACGCTCCTTGATATAGTTGGCATTGAGTGTCGCCAGACGTCCTGCCATGCGCAATCCTTCATGACCGAGCGACAATATATAGGCGAGAGCGCGTATTGCCACGGTGAAGTTACCGAGAGCACCCGACACGCGTCCGAGCGAGTTATCAGCGCAAACTACGTCATAGCTGCCATCATCAAGTTTAACCACACGGGGGTTAGGAAGCAGGTGTTCAAGACCGGCACGCACACCGACCGGACCGGCCCCAGGACCACCTCCGCCGTGAGGTGTCGAGAATGTCTTGTGCAGATTGATGTGCATGACGTCAAAACCCATATCGCCGGGGCGACATACGCCGAGCAGCGGGTTCAGATTGGCACCGTCATAATACATCAGGCCTCCGGCCTCATGTACGAGTGCGGTTATCTCGGGAATATTGCGTTCAAACAGGCCAAGTGTATTCGGGTTTGTCATCATCACCGCAGCCACAGTATCATCAAGCAGCGGGCGNAGATCATCCACATCAACCGTACCGTCAGGACGGCTCTTGACTTCGACTACNTTATATCCGGCCATCGCTGCACTGGCAGGGTTGGTACCGTGGGCCGAGTCGGGAACNATCACCTTATTCCTGCCGAAGTCGCCGCGCTCATCATGATAAGCCTTTATGACCATCAGNCCGGTAAGCTCNCCNTGTGCGCCGGCATAAGGATTNAGAGTAAACTCACTCATGCCGCCGATTTCCGACAGATAACTNTGAAGNGTGTAATATGCCTCNAGNGCACCCTGCACGGTGGATGCAGGCTGCCANGGATGCAGGCGGGCTATCACGGCATCGGCTGCCATCTCCTCGTTTATCTTGGGATTATACTTCATCGTACATGAGCCGAGAGGATAAAAACCGGTGTCTACACCGAAGTTATTGCAGCTCATGTTGGTATAATGGCGTACTACCGTAGGTTCATCCACCTCCGGGAGCACAGGCTCATCTTTACGAAGCAGTTCGGCGGGAATTGCATCCATCGCGTCATCACATCCATTTACCGGCAGGCGGTAACCATAACGTCCGCTACGCGAAAGTTCAAATATCAGCTTTCCGTAATACTTATTATTCATAATGATTATGCTGTTAGGTAAATGATTACATAGATTTAACGAGTTCGACGAGAGCATCCATCTCCTCCTTCGTGCGCATCTCGGTCACCGCTATCTGAAGCTTATGACTATCAAGAGCTACACCGGCAAGAATTCCGGCTTCTATTCCCCGCTTTATCAGCTCCTCGGTGTCAAAATCAGTCTCTACGACAAATTCGTTGAGATACGGAGCATCGTAGGCCATGCGGCATTTTCCTGTTGCCACGAGGCGATCAGCAAGATAATGGGCTCCTGATGCGCCGGAAGCGTTCACCTCACGCAGTCCCTTCGAGCCGAACAGCGACATGTATATTGTAACAAACAGCGACATTAGTCCCTGATTGGAGCAGATATTACTTGTGGCCTTGTCACGGCGTATATGCTGTTCGCGCGCCTGAAGCGTCAGTACAAACACACGGTTGCCCTTATCGTCAGTAGTAGCTCCGACAATACGTCCGGGCATCTTTCGGATAAGCGCTTTGGTAGCACAGAGGAANCCGAGATACGGACCGCCGTAATTAAGCGGCATGCCGNGCGACTGAGCGTCACCGGCAGCGATATCGGCACCCCATTCACCGGGACAACGGAGTACACCCAGTGCCGAAGCCACGCAGGTCATGGCAAGCAGCGACTTGTTGGCATGGATGGCATCAGCCCANCCGGTATAGTCCTCGACNATACCNTAGCGNTTAGGTATCGGNAGTACCACACCTGCNACATCCGGTCCGANTTTAGCNTCGAAATCAGCGCGTGAAGTCACACCATTTTCCTCGGCAATTATATCAAGTTCTATGCCGTGATAACGGGCATAGGTACGCATCACCTCAAGCACCTGTGGCAGTACGGTTGCCGACACGAGCACACGGTTGCGCTTGCGTGCTGCGGCTACCGTCATCACCATAGCCTCGGCTGTTGCTGTAGAGCCGTCATACATCGAGGCATTGGACACCTCGAGTCCGGTCAGCTCAGCCATCATGGACTGATATTCGAAGATATACTGTAATGTTCCTTGCGAAATTTCAGGCTGATAAGGCGTGTAGGCCGTAAGGAATTCCGAACGTGATATGAGTGACGGAATGACAGCGGGAGTATAATGGTCGTAGTAGCCGGCTCCGGCAAAACATACGAGCGGACGGTTAGCGGCATCAAGTGCGGCAAAAAAGTCGCGCACCTCTTTCTCACTCTTCTCCGACGGTAGGTCATAGTCGCGGTTCAGAAGCAACTGTGACGGCACGTCAGAATATAAGTCATCAAGTGACTTAACGCCACACACCTCAAGCATGTCAGCGACATCACCTGAGGTGTGGGGAAAATAACGATGAAGCATCATGTCATAAAAGGGCTTAGTGGCACACAGCCTTATATCCTTCTTCATCAAGCAGCGATTCAAGTTCACTCTCATCGCTCAGCTCAACCTTGATCATCCAGGTACCCATGGCATCCTTATTGATAAGGCCGGGCTCATCGGCAAGTGCCTCGTTGACTTCTATTACNGTACCCGATACAGGCGAGATAAGATCACTGGCGGCCTTAACACTCTCTACCGCACCGAAATCCTCACCGGCTGTAACCTCGTCACCATCTTCCGGAAGATCTACATACACGATGTTGCCAAGCTGATGCTGTGCATAATCAGTAATACCGATCAGACCGACATTTCCGTCAACAATAATATACTCGTGACTGGGAGAATAATAAATCTTGCTCATGATGTTTTTTAGATATTAATTGGTTTATTGTTTATAGTTCTTGTTATAAAATTTCTTTTTCACAACGGTGGCCGGAAAAGTCTTGCGACGTATGCGCACTTTAAGAGGAGTGCCGAGTTTGGCGCAACGGGCATCAACCATAGCCAACGCAATACTCTTGTCAACCGAAATAGAGTGATAACCTGTTGTCACGTGTCCTACCACATTGTCATCGGCATCAAGCACCTCATAACCGTGGCGCGGAATAGCCTTGTCGGCAAGCTCAATACCTACGATCTTACGTGACGGGCCTTCGGCTTTAANGGCGGCNACNGCCTCACGACCTATAAATTCCGGCTTATCNAGCTTTACAAACATAGTAAGGCCGGCCTCAACAGGCGAAACATCATCACCGAGTTCATTACCATACAGCGGAAGGGCAACCTCAAAACGCAGCGTATCACGGCAGCCGAGTCCACAAGGAGCAGCCTCGCCTGACTTAATGAGGGTATCCCAGAATTTCACAATCAGGTCATGAGAGGCATATATCTCAAAGCCATCCTCACCGGTATAACCTGTACGGCTCACTGTAATCTCTTCACCGTCAACAACGACAGTCTTGAANGTATAGAATCCCAGATCGGCACAATCGATACCGAGCACACCGGTCATCACAGCCTCGGCTTTCGGGCCCTGAACGGCAAGCTCACCAAGACGCTCGCTCTGATTATCTACCTTGACATCAAANCCGGCTGTCTTGCTCTCGATCCAGGCCACATCCTTNTCNATATTNGATGCATTGATTACCAGGAAATAGTTATCTTCAGCACGTTTGTAGACCAGAAGATCATCAACCACGCCGCCATGCTCATTGAGCATCATGCCATAGAAGCATTGCCCTACGGGAGCACCGGCAACATCATTACTGAATATATAATTGACAAATCGCTCGGCATCGGGCCCTGTTACCGATACCTCACCCATGTGTGACACATCAAATACTCCGCATGCATTACGCACTGCGTTNTGTTCTTCGACAATTCCTGTATACTGGATAGGCATGATAAAGCCNCCGAAAGGACTCATCTGCGCACCGAGTGACACGTGACGGTCATAGAGACACGTCTTTTTATCCTCATTCATAGTCATTATATATTAAGTTAATCAATTGTCGGTTTGTAAGACCAGCTATCACCGAGCCGCAATCAACGCCNGCNACCGCCTTTTCCANAGCATCACGCTCATAACGGACTCCTTTGAAACGGTCAAGCATATCACGGTCAAGATCGCCCAAACAGAAAAAATCACCTGTCATATTGACCGATGCGATGCAGTCATGCTTTATCTCGAGCTGTACATGAAACTCTCCCACCCCCTCGATACGCCGGCTGACGCGATGGGTACAACCGGGGTTTTTCCCATATATCCACTCTTCACGATAGTAATCGCGGGCAATCTCATCGATTGAGGCCACATCCTCGGAAGTAAGGAGTATCTCTCCGTCACACAGCTTATGCCGGGCATACTCCTTGAAGTCATTCAGGGATATGTCACTGTGCTCACTGATCGTTGTCACATGACTGCGCACTGACTCCACTCCCTTTGACTCAAGCTTAGTGCGTGATGGAGAAATAGCGTTTACCATTGCCTCGATATCTGTGGAATAGAGCATCGTACCGTGCACTATGCTTCGCCCAGGGATATGGTAGAAAGCATTTCCCGAGACTTTCCGGCCATTAATAAGGATATCGTTACGGCCGGAGGCCACCGCATCAATACCGAGCGATTGCAGCATGGCGGCNACTTTCGAAGTGTAATCGGTAAAGGTGGTCATCACTGCATCGGAATTGACTATGTAGCTGAACATGATATTGTCAAGGTCGGCATAGACACATCCCCCACCGCTTTTGCGGCGGAACATAGCTATGTTGTTCTCACGGCAATAGTCTATATTTACTTCATTATGTATGACCTGATTGCGTCCGAAAATGACGGTTGGCTCCACTTGCCACATAAAAAAGAGATCATCACTGAAATTGCGTGCCACATACTCCTCCATCGCCAGATAAAACGGCAGCGGACGGACTACATCATCAGGTAGAGCCACGTATTTCATATCGTGTTTTGTATGGTCTTAGAATTACTATGTTGTCACCAAAGTTAAGAAATGTTTTCCGCAACTCCAAGCGGCATACAGCCAATTATTTCTTTAACTGAAATTTTTTCGGAGGCGAAATTTGGTTTATATTATAAACTGATTTATATTTGCAAAACAATTCACTATTTATAGCTATGGACAAAGCAAATCTGACCCAGGAAGAAAGTCTGCGCATCATATCTGACATGATCAGGCGCACACGCGGAAAAATCGAGACAAGCGACGGCAACCTGCTGCTGTCATGGGGTATTCTCGCCGTAATCGTAGGTATCGTCGTAATGACGACAATGATGGTGACCGGCGACAGTTCATCACAGGCCCTGTGGGCTTTAATGGCTCTCGGAACATTTATCAACCGNCGCAAAAGAAACATCGACCAATCGAAGGGTTACAGCACATACATTGACAAAGTATCCTCATCCATCTGGCGTCTTGTCACCTTACTATGCTGGCCGGTAGCCATAACATGCGTGGTCCTCTTTCAGATCAATCGGCAGGTGCCTGAACCCGATACCAATTCACCATGGCTGGGCTTCTATCTGTATGCAATGATAGTTGTAGGAGCCGGCGCGGCCATTCAGGGCATCGTGATCAAAATCAGAAGCCTTATCATTGGTGGCGCTTTCAGTGTGAGTGCCGGTCTTTGCGTAATGACATGTGCCATTGCCGGAATCATCGTAAGGCCTGAATGGAGCTATCCCCTTCTGATAATATGTTTTATAATGACATTGATCATACCGGGCATATCGATGCGCCGCAAAGCAAAACTCGACAATGACTGAACTTGATCCCCTGCTCCACTCGCAACTGCGACTTGCCATAATGTCAATCCTCATGAACGTCGAGGAAGCTGACTTCATGTATCTGAAGCAAAAGACCGAGGCCACTTCGGGCAACCTGAGCGTACAGCTCAACAAACTTACNGAAGCAGGCTATATCGATGTNTCACGCAGCATAGTGGGCAAAAAGACACGCACCGCATGCCGCGTCACAGATACAGGACGCAAAGCTTTCGAACACTACGTANCCGCCCTGCGGACATATCTTGGCATATAAAACAAAATCCGGATACGCTCGCGCGCGGCCGGATTTCTAACCTATGATTCACTTATTTGTTGTTGCTTACTTATTTTGGTGGTAGATCTATGCCATATTTGTAAAAATTTACGTAGGCATTTATTNATCTACACTGCAAAAATAATGTATTTAAGTATTTATGAAAAATACAATTCGTTAATTTAACCTAATTTAACATACAGGTGGTAATTATTGATTTACCGTACCCAGTTCCTTGATACCACCTGTCGCAGGGTTCAGCAGCAGATAAGCCGGAGCCTTTTTATCAGTAAACAGCTTTGGATCGAGTCCGAATACGACTCCATACTGCGCGGCGTCAAACGAACCCGACCAATATTCCTTGCCATTGTAGTTGACCGTAAGACGTGCTGTTCCGGGCACACAATAAGCGACACCGCCTTTCGGCATAGTCTTGGGCTCACCCTTTTCATTGACCGGCATCTTGCCGCGTTCAGTCACTTTAAGATTAAGCGTGATCGGATCACCCGACAGATCGTCGGGAGCTACAAGTCCGTCAATCGCCGACACTCGTGCCAGTATATGGCGCGACACATCATCACCCGGCACATAAGTATAGGTCATCACGGCA
>WFLX010017109.1_pt1 | contig 19442 bp, 13 predicted proteins | sample 4967041 | NCBI WGS metagenome assembly WFLX01 (sample SAMN12857096, study PRJNA449069) | gut metagenome | isolation source: stool from male and female vole | host: Microtus ochrogaster | place: USA:Florida | collected 2017
CCCGACGCAGGCGCCTCTTTTCATCCCTCTACCGCACCCTGCCGCTTATGGCCGCGCTGATGCTTCCGGCCATCGCCATAGCCCAGACTCCGGCCGACACCATTTCGAACCCGAAGGTAATCTACGGCTCGCTGCCGCGCACCTACACCATAGCCGGCATCGAAGTTACCGGTGCTCCCAACTTTAACTCGCAGACTATCCAGAACTATGCCGGCCTGAGCATTGGCGAACGCATTGAAATTCCGGGCACGGAGATTTCAAACGCCGCCAAGCGCCTGATGGGGCAGAAGCTCTTTTCGCAGGTAAAAATCAGGGTAGACAAAACCGTGGGCAACCAGGTTTGGCTCGTCTACGACCTGCGCCAGCAGCCGCGCATCCACTCGGTGGAATATCGCGGCATGAAGAAAAACGAACGCGACGACATGGAATCGCGCCTACACCTGCGCCAGGGCGACCAGATGACCCAAAACACTGTCGACGTGGTGGTTAAAGCCATTAAAGACTACTATAAGGAAAAGGGCTTCAACAACGCCGACGTAAAGGTGGTGCTCACCGACGTGCTCGACGCCCCCAACGAGCAAGACGTCAAGGTTATAGTTGACCGAAGCAACAAAGTCAACGTTAACTCCATCAACTTCACCGGCAATTCGGTGTTTACCGACCGTCAGCTCCGAAACGCCATGAAGAAAACCAATATCAACAAGGATATTATCAAACTCTTCTCGCAAAAGAAATTCATTGAGTCGGACTACGAGGAAGACCTCGAAAAAATCCTCGAAAAATATAACGAACACGGCTACCGCGACGCCGTAATCGTTGCCGACAGCGTGGTGCCCAACCCCAACGGCAAGGTTGACATCTACATTACCCTCGACGAAGGCAAGCAATATTACCTGCGCTCAATCAACTGGGTGGGCAACACGGTTTATAACTCCGACCGCCTGCAAGACGTGCTCGACATCAAGCCGGGCGGCGTCTACAACGAAAAAATGCTGCGCAAACGCCTCAACGAAGACGAAGACGCAGTTGGCAACGCATACTATAACAACGGCTACATCTTCGCCTCAATCAACCCCATCGACCGCTATATCGACGGCGACTCCATCGACCTTGAGCTGCAGGTTATCGAAGGCCCGCAGGCACGCATCAATGCCGTTAACATTACGGGCAACGACCGCCTGTATGAAAAGGTTGTGCGCCGCGAACTGCGCACGCGCCCCGGCGAGCTCTTTAACCGCGACGCTCTGATGCGTACAATGCGCGAAATCATGCAGATGGGCCACTTCGACCCCGAATCTGTGAGCCCCGACGTGCAGCCCAACCAGGAGGACGGCACGGTCGACATCAACTGGAACCTCACCTCCAAGGCCAACGACCAGATCGAGCTGTCGCTCGGCTGGGGCCAGACCGGCCTTATAGGCAAGGTGGGCCTGAAGTTCACCAACTTCTCAATCAAAAACCTCTTCCACCCCAAAACCTACAAGGGACTGATTCCCCAGGGCGACGGCCAGACCTTCCAGCTGTCGGTGCAGACCAACGCCCGCTACTATCAGGCATATCAGATTTCGTTCCTCGACCCCTGGTTTGGCGGCAAGCGCCCCAACGCATTCTCCGTAACCGGCTATTATTCGCGCCAGACCGGCATCTCCAACTCGTTCTATAACAAAAACTACCNCAACNGCGGCAACNACNANNANCCCTACGNCTATGNCTACGGGTATGGATATNNTTACGGCTATGGCTACNGCNACAANAACGGNTACTCCTATCAGGACGCATACGACCCCAACAAGGTGCTGCAGATGGCGGGCATTACCATCGGCTTCGGCAAACGTCTGAACTGGCCCGACGACTATTTCACCTTCAACGCCGACCTGACCTATAACTTCTACTCGCTGAAAAACTGGGAATACCTCTTCAAGTTCTCGAACGGCACCTCAAACTCGCTGGTGCTCGGCCTGACCCTGGCGCGCAACTCTATCGACAACCCGCTGTTTACCCGCTCGGGCTCGTCGTTCCAGATCAACGCGCAGATAACTCCGCCGGCATCGCTGTTTATGCACAACCGCAACTGGGCAGCCCTGGCCGCCAGCCCCAACGAAAAGGAGCGCCGCGAACTGTATAAGTGGGTTGAATACTGGAAAATACGCTTCCACTCGCGCACCTACACCCCGCTGATTAACCCCAACGGCAAATACACTCTGGTTCTGATGACCCGCGCCGACTTCGGCNTNATCGGNTCNTACAACAANTATNTGAAAACNCCNTTTGAAACCTTCTANGTNGGCGGNGACGGCATGTCGGGNTCNNCNATGTATGCAACCGAAACCATNGCCCTGCGCGGCTACGACAACGGCTCGCTGACCCCCTACGGCCGCGAAGGCTACGCCTACACCCGCTTCGGTGTAGAGCTCCACTTCCCCTTCCTGCTGCAGCCAACAACCACCATCTACGGCCTCGCGTTCGCCGAAGGCGGCAACGCATGGACCACCATTTCCGACTTCAACCCGTTCCAGATGCGCCGCTCGGCCGGCGTTGGTCTGCGCGTGTTCCTGCCGATGGTCGGCCTGCTCGGCATAGACTGGGGCTACGGCTTCGACCGCGACGCCTACGGCAACCGCGGCGGCTCGCATTTCCACTTCGTTCTTGGCCAGGAGTTCTAAACCTTTCAGCTTCTGAGTTGTCTTAATTATTAAACGCAATAATTTAACCCTTAATCCTCTCGAATATGAAAAAATTCCTCGTAATCATGCTGCTCGGCATTGCCGGCACCATAGGCGCCGCGGCCCAGAAATATGCTCTTGTCGATATGGAATACATCCTCAAGAACTATCCCCAATATGAAATGGCCAACGAGCAGCTCAACCAGCTGTCGCAACGCTGGCAGCGCGAAGTTGAAAACAAAAACGCCGCCGCCGAAAAGCTCTTCAAGAACTATCAGTCGGAGCTCGTGTTCATGACCGACGAACAGAAAAAAGCCAAGGAACAGGAAATAGTTCAGGCCGAAAAAGAAGCCACCGACCTTAAATACAAATATTTCGGCCCCGAAGGCGAACTCTACAACAAACGCCAGTCGCTGATGGAGCCCATTCAAGACGAAATTTACAACGCCATCAAGAAAATTGCCGAAGAAAAAGGCTATCAGACGGTGTTTGACCGCGCCTCGTCGGCCAACATAATTTATGCCTCGCCGCGCATCGACATTTCCAACGAAGTGCTCAACCGGCTCGGATATTCAAAATAAATGCGTATATTTGCACCCAAAATAGAAAATATTAACTAAACACCAAACTATAAAAATGATTAAAAAACTTTTGGTGGCTATTGCCATCCTTCTCCCCACCTGCGCTTTCGCCCAGGCTAAATTCGGCGTAGTCGACGCCGGAAGCATCATGGAACTGATGCCCGAATCTAAAGCCGCTCAGGACCAGATTGCAACCATCTCCAAACAGTATGAAGACGAATACGCCAAACTGACCGAAGCCATCAACAAACAGGTTCAGGAATTCCAGGCTCTGGCCGAAGACACCCCCATTGCCATCCGCGAACGTCGCCAGCAGGAAATCCAAGACCTCGACCAGCGCATCCAGGCCTTCCAGCAGAAAGCTCAGCAAGACCTCGCCCGCAAACAGCAGGAACTCGTTGCTCCGATTCAGGAAAAACTCGTTAACGCCATCAAGGCCGTAGGCGCCGAAAAAGGCTTCACTATGATCTATCCCGACGGCGTTGCCATCTACGTTGGCAATGATGTTATCGACGTTACCCCCGACGTTAAAGCCAAACTCGGCCTCTAATCTAAATAACCAAAAATCATGGCAAACGAACCCATANTTCCCGCAGAGGAATCCTCTGTTNAAANCGNNAACAAGGCCCGCANAATCATGATGTGGGCAACCATNGCCGTTGCANNNGTNGTTATCGGNGTGNTGCTCTANATTTTCGCNTACAANCAGCCNGCNNTTGCCAAAGGCAACGANGCNATCGGCGATGCCGACNGCATTGCCCTGTTTGAAGGCAACGACTCAACCGCCCTGGCAGCCTACGAAGCCGTAGCCGCCAACCATGGCTTCGCCGCCGGCAACCGTGCCGCCCTCCAGAGCGCCATTATTCTCTACCGTCAGGGCGAATATCAGAAGGCTCTCGACTACGTTAACAAGTTCTCGGCCTCCGACGACGTTATTTCTCCCCTGGCCTACGGCCTCAAGGGCGACTGCCTGGTTAACCTCGACAAATATGCCGACGCCGTAAAGGCCTTCGACAAGGCCATTTCCGCTGCCGACAATAACCCGCAGCTCGTGCCCTACTTCCTTCAGAAAAAAGCCGTAGTGCTCGCCGCAGAAGGCAAATTTGCCGACGCTGCCAAGGCCTACAAGCTCATTGAAGAAAAATATCCCTTCTACGCTCAGCGCGCCGGCATTGAAGGCCGCCGCATTCAGGCTGAAGCGCAGGCTGAATAATTTTTGGCAAAGAATAATCCGGGGCGGCAATTCCTGAAAAGCGGATTGCCGCCTTTTTAAAACCATTTAAAATAGGGTAGGGAAGGTGGTTCTCAACTACATCTGGGTAGGCTTTTTCCTCGTAGCCTTCATTGTTGCAATCGGCCGCACCGTGTTTTGCGGCGACCTCGGCATCTGGTCGGAAGTCATGTCGGCGAGCTTTTCGTCGGCCCAAACAGCCTTTGAGCTCTCGCTGGGGCTCACAGGCATTCTTACCCTATGGCTCGGGCTGATGAAAATCGGCGANCGCGCCGGAGTAATCCGCATTTTCGGGCGCCTTGTGAGCCCGCTCTTTACGCGCCTCTTTCCGGGAGTGCCNAAAGACCACCCCGCAATGGGCTCGATATTCATGAACGTGTCGGCCAACATGCTCGGCCTCGANAANGCCGCAACCCCCCTGGGCCTCAAGGCCATGCAGGAACTTCAGGAGCTCAATCCCGAAAAAGACCGCGCAACCGACGCCATGATTATGTTTCTNATACTCAACGCCTCGGGNCTNTGCCTGATACCGATCAGCATAATCATGTATCGCGCCCAGGCCGGCGCCGCCAACCCCACCGACGTTTTCCTGCCGATATTAGTNGCCACATTCATCGCCACCCTCGTCGGCATCATAGCCCTATGCNTCAAGCAGCGCATATCGCTCAAAGANCCCGTTCTGCTGGCGTGGCTCGGCGGCCTCTCGGCCCTGGTGGGCGCCATGGTCTGGTTCTTTTCGTCGCTGCCGCCCGCCGAGGTTGAACGCTACTCAACCTTCATTGCCAACTTTCTGCTCTTCGGGGTCATTGCGCTCTTTATGGGCGTAGGGCTCTTCAAGCGCATAAACCTCTACGACGCCTTTATCGAGGGCGCCCACGAGGGTTTCCGCACTGCGGTGAAGATTATTCCCTATCTGGTGGCGATTCTCGTTGCCATAGGCATGTTTCGCGCCTCAGGAGCAATGGATGTGCTCACCCGCTGGATGGAAGCGGGCGTAAATGCCCTGGGCTTCGACGCCGAATGGGTAGGGGCGCTCCCAACGGCCCTTATGAAGCCCCTGAGCGGCTCNGGCTCGCGCGGAATGATGGTTGACCTTATGAACACCTACGGGGCCGACGCGTTCGTGGCACGCGTCAGCGCAGCCATCCAGGGTTCTACCGACACTCTCTTCTACGTCCTTGCCGTCTACTTCGGCTCCATCGGCGTTAAACGCACGCGCTACGCCGTAGCCTACGGCCTCCTGGCCGACGTCACCGGCTCCATCGCCGGCATCCTCGCCGCCTACCTCTTCTTCNNNTGATANNNNGCNGCAAGCNGCNNNCACCNNAAACAAATACGGTGGGCGCCGAANGCATTTGTCCCCGGTGTTAGCCGCGTGCGGCTAATANTGCAGCAATTTTGTTTAGGTAAAGAAAAGTTTCCCTGCCCGGTTCAAGATCCGTTTCAGGGGCGATTATCAGCAGCTGACCGCGCTCGCATAGACTGAAATTATTGCCCGAAGGCTTAAATTTGTCGCCAAATGACTTATTCACTAAAAGAATTGTTTTTCCGCCCATAGCCTCAGCCTCCGCGCGGATTGCTTTTTCTTTTGGTGAGATGAATGGCGAGACGAGCACACCGCCGTTGGCGCCAACATGAAGCCAACGATTCCGCTTTGAGTTAAAATCGGCTTCCGTATCCTTGCGATGAACAATAACCTGTTCTTTAAACGGATTTTTGAGCAAAAGCATGTTGCCGTATGCGCTCCAACGCGCTGAATCTATTTCAATAGAATTTACGCGCGAAAAATACTCGGGATGCAGCCGCCTGACCAGCAACCTGTACGGATTGCTGCGAATATAATTATAGATAGTGTCGAGCGAATGGCTTCGCCGCAGAATCCGGTCATAAAAATCGTCATTGAAAACGGAGCGGCCAATTTGCTGCGTAATCTTGACTTTCAGCATTCCGACATAAGCCCCGAGGGGGCGCTCCAGATAACGCGTTGCGTAAACGAGAATGTGGATATGATCGGGCATGATTGCATATTGCAGCAACCTAAGATCCGTGCAAAGCTTATTGAGGTTCCAAAGATTATCTTCTATCACCTTTCCCACCGGGGTTTTGGCCACTACGGGCGCCGCCAGCGACCCTGAAATAACAGAAAATGCGGGGGCGTCGGCGGCTTTAGAAAAAGTGAGATGATAGATACTCTCAGACCTGTAGTCGTGGGAAAAATCCCGGGGCATGGGGTGGGATTAGTCTTCGAGGTAGTAGATGATGGTGGAGACTACGCGGACGTTTTTCTTTTGGGGGGTGGAGGAGTCGGTGTCGTTGATCGAGAACTGGCCCTGGGTTGCGGTTTTGATTTTGCCGACCTTGGAGTTTGAGTCGGCCGCGAACTGGTCGGCGGCAACGCGGGCGTTGCGGGTGGCCTCGGCAATCATTTCGGGCTTGATTTCGTTCAGGCCATTGAACTGGTAGTTAATGTAGTTATTGCCGGCGGCAACGCCTTTTTTCAGCAGTTCGCTCTGGCGGTTGAGCAGCTCACGCACCTTCGAGACCTTCGATGTTGCAACGGTAATGGTAACGTTCAGATTATACTGATAGCGGGCCTGAGAGCCGCCGTAAACGTTGCCTGCGGCGTTGTAGAGGTCCGGGGGATTGACCGAGATTTCGTCGGCCGAAATGCCGTTGGTTGTCAGAAAGTCAACAACGATGTCGTTGTTGGTCTGCATCTGGTTATAGAGCGTCGACAAGTCGTTGCCGGCAACGGCATAGGTTATGGGCCAGGTAACGTAGTCGGCCTCGACCGTGCGTTCGGCCAGGCCGCGCACCGTAACGACGCGGTCGCGGAAAGCAAAGTTATCAATACCGGCCTTTACGGCAAAGCCGAGAATGCACACGCTGGCGGCCAAAACTGCGGCCGCAATGATTTTTTCGTATTTCATATCGCAAAAGTAGCCAGAATTTCTTATTTCTCCAAAAAAATCTGCATTTGCATGAAAACTATTTAGTAACTTTGCCGCAAAATTTTTGCTATGGACAGAGAAAAGAAAATCTATAAAGTCACTCTGGTGGGCTCGGCNGTGAATGCCGTGCTGGTGGTGCTGAAGTTCTTGGCGGGCATTTTCGGGCGCTCGTCGGCCATGATTGCCGATGCGGCGCACTCGCTGAGCGATTTCCTCACCGACATTATTGTCCTGCTCTTCGTAAAGACCGCCTCGAAGCCTCAGGACGAGGACCACGACTACGGCCACGGCAAGTTTGAAACCATGGCCACGCTGCTCATCGGCCTGATTTTGCTGATTGTTGCCATAGGGATTTTCATCAACTCCGCCAAGCTGATATCCGCAGCCATGGGCGGCGAACTGCTGCCGCGCCCCGACTATCTGGCGCTGATAGTGGCCATAGTCTCTATCGTGGCCAAAGAGGGAGTGTATCACTACACAATCCGCGCCGGGCGCCAACTCGATTCGCAGGCCGTGATTGCCAACGCCTGGCACCACCGCTCCGACTCGCTGTCGTCGATAGGCACTCTCATCGGCATTTCGCTGGCCATGTTCATGGGCGATAGCTGGCGCATAGCCGACCCGATAGCGGCCATAGTTGTTGGCGCGCTGATTGTCAAGGTGGCTATCGACATTATGCGTCCGGCGGTCGACGAGCTGCTCGAACGCTCGCTGCCGGCCGACCAGGAAGATGAAATCAGACAGGTAATGCTGTCGGTTGCCGGAGTGGAACGCATAGGCCAGCTGAGAACGCGCCGCATCGGGCCCAACATAGCAATCGACGCCCACATTAAGATGGACGGCTCCATGAACCTGAAATCGGCCCACGACATAGCAACTCAAACCGAGCGCGCCCTCAAGGAGCGCTACGGCGCGCAGACCCACACGTCGCTCCACATGGAGCCGCTGATTGAATAACGTAAAAAATGCCGGCTACATCTGCTGTGACCGGCATCGCTCCGAGAAACGGAAGGTATATTAACTTAATTCAACCGTCGGAATTAGTAGTTCCACTGACAGGCAACCTGTTGGATGTTGTTTGAACCGGCGGTGCGGAAATCGGTGATCTGGTTGTAGCGGCAGTTCACGTAGCGCAGGGCGTTGTCAAAGGTCAGTGAGAGGGTTTGCAGTTGGTTGTTGTTGCAGACAACGCGCTGCAGGAAGTTGAAGTTGTCGAGGTAGAGTTCGGTAAGGTCGTTGTAGGAGCAGTCAACATATTCCAGTTTGGGAGCTCCGGCAACCTGCAGGGAGGTCAAATCATTGTAGGAGCAAACCAGGTCGAGAAGGGTGGGGCAGTCGCGGACCATCAGCGAGGTCATCTGGTTGTCAGATACCAGCAGGGTGCCGAGCGAAGGAAGACCGCTGCAAACAAAGGTTTTAATGTCGTTGGAGTCGAGGTTGATGTTAGCAAGGCTTTCAACGCCTACCAAGGTCAGCGACTGCAGCTTGTTGTAGCCTGCATAGAGGTGCTTAAGAGCGGTGCAGTTGGTAATGTTGAGGTTTTCGATGTGACAGCCCTGGCAGTTAAGGGTTTTCAGCTGCGTGGAGTTGGCAACCGAGAAGTCAACGAAGTTGTTGTTGCTAACGTTGAGGGTTTCGAGCAGAGGGGTAGAAGAGAAGTCGATTTCAGTCAGGCGGTTACGGTAGATGTTGAGCTTGCGCAGCTGAGTAACGCCGGTGAGGTTAATCGAAGTAAGTTTGTTGCGATAGGCATTGATAGTGGTGATTTCCTTAGAGTCGGTAAAGTCGGCAGCGGTGATTTCGTTGCGCGAAATATCAACCGAAGCAAGAGCCTTGAAGCCGGTAGCGGCGAAAGTGCCTGCAAGTTTTTTATCATTCCACTTGATTTCGGTAACGTGGCCTCCGGCAACTGTAATGCCCTCCCAGGTTGCGGGAGCGTTGAGGTCGGTAATCTTCAGGGCCTCGGCGTTGGTTTTAGAAGCGTCAGCCGAAGTCTGTGTAAGGAAGGTCTTGAGCTGTTTGAGTTCGTTTTTGTCGATGTTCTGGGCGAAAGATGTCACGCTGCCTAGCAGCACGGTCATCAGTAATAAAGCCTTTTTCATAATGGTAGTTGAATTGAGTTATGTAATTAAGTTATTTTGTTTTCTCGTTTATCTCGTTTTCATCAATTAAACATCGGCTGTTGAAAAAAAGTTCATAAAGGTTGAAAAATTTTTTATTTTTTCGTAAATTTGCATTGATGAAAGGATTTCTGACCACAATTATCTTATTCCTGGGAACACATATATTCTCNTCNGCCCAAGNCNTTGAATACCCCGAGTCGATGGCTTCGGGCACGCTGCCCTTGCTATCGATTACCACCGAGGGCCGCCAGCCTATAGTTTCGAAAGACTCCACTCTCAACGCCACNATGACCATTACGGTGCCCAANCACTACCGCACCTTCAACAACACCGTCAACGGTGTGTTTGCGGAGCCGGCAGCAGACATCAGCCTGACCATACACGGCCGCGGCAATGCAACCTGGAAGGGCGAAATAAAGCCTTATAAGATTAAACTCGACAACAAGCAGGAGCTGCTCGGCCTGCCCGCGCATAAACACTTTGCCCTGCTCCCCTTTGCCGGCTATCTGAACTACCTGTCGGGCTTCGGCGGCCTGGAGGTCGCAAAGCTGTTTGACTGGTGGGTGCCGAAGGTCGAACCTATCGAACTTGCCATCAACGGCGAATATCGCGGAAAATATTATTTGACCGAGTCAATAAAAATTGACCGCAACCGGCTTAATATTTACGAGCAGCCCGACTTCAACGAACATGAGCGGTTCATTCCCTACGGCTGGCTGATAGAAATAGACAATAACCCCGAGCCACTGACGAGCATTTCCATTATTGAGCGCGATGACTTTGAGCTGAACGTCACCCACCAGGTTCCCGAACGGCTTTCCGACCCTCAGCGCCAATGGCTCACCGACGAGATTACGCGCATAAACGACGCCATTTACCGCTTCGACGACTCNTGGGCCGAATTTATCGACCCGGCTTCCGCCGCCCGCTATTTCATTATNCGCGANCTNTTCTGNGACCCCGACGGCTATGCCGGCAGCATGTATCTTCACCGCGACCTTGGCGGCGACGATGAGCCCTGGCGCTTCGGCCCGATATGGGACATTGCCAGCGGCCATAACAAGAAATATTCGTGGGTACACGAAAGCAACCACCACTACGGCGTGCACTGGTTCTCGGCGCTGATNAAGTCGGANCTGTTCATGGAGAGCGTNCGCNTGGAATTTGCCGNCCTTTATGAACGCCGCGAGGAAATCTTCAACATTTTCCGCAAGATGCAGCGCTATCTCGAACCCTCACATCAGGCCAACTTCGACCGCTGGGGCTACCCGGCGGTGCCGGTAGGAATGAGCAACGANGCCTACTATTATATGGACCTGATGAGCCACAACCTCGAATGGATGCAACAGNCNATAANCAANGCGGCGANTGACGGCCCGACAGTTAGTTCCGATCTGCAGATTCAGGGCAACACCGTGAGATTGTCGATGCTCGCCACCGAATCGCTCCCCATAAAGATTTACGCGACCGACGGCAAGCTGATGGACTCGTTCAGCCTCGCGCCGGGCGAGATGCGCACGCTGACGTTGCGCGGCATATATCTGCTCGTATCGCCGGGCCGCCGGCCCATGAAACTGAGCCTCTGACCTTACTGCCGCAGGCGGGTCAGCAGCTTGTGGTAATTCTCGCGAGCGTTTATATATTCAATGCGTGCGGTCAGGTAGTAGTTCAGCTCGTTGAAATACTCTATNTAGGTCATCTGGCCGCCGTTGAGGGTGCGCTGCAGCAGTTTTTCGTAATCGTGGCCAAACGCCCGCTCATATTCGGCAATAAGCTTCGCGGCCTTTTCGGCTGCGGCATAATCGGCCGTCAGCCGGGCGCGACGGTCGGCAGCAGCGGTCAGGGCCTGCGCCTTCAGCGCCCCGGCCTGAAGGTCGAGAGCCACGGCGCGCGGCTTGGCGCCATATTCGGGCAGCCGCAGGCCCAGGGAGAAACCGTTGTAATACACCGGACCCTCCTTCTCCATAACATAGCCCAGCGAGAAGCCGGGGGCGAGCCCCATGCGCTCGGCGCGGGCATCGAGGCGCATCAGTTCGGCCTCGCTTTCAAGGGCGGCACTCTCCGTGTCGGCAATGGCCAGATAATCATTGAGCGGTTTGAGGCCATCAGAGCCGTATTCTCGCAGTTCGGCAAGGCCGGCAGGCAGTTCTCCCCCGTTGAGCGTTGCAAGCGCCGAGAGGGCTTCTGTGCGCGTCTGAAGGGCATCGGTGAGCTGCTGCTTCATGGCCACTTCTTCGAGCGAGAGCTTACGATGGTCGAGTTCGGTCGCTTCGCCGCTGTAGAGCATTAGGTGCATGCGCTCGTGGAGCGAGTCAATGTTGGCCACTATGCGGCTCATGAGGTCCACGCGGCTATTGGCGGCAACGAGCCCGCACAGCAGCTCGCCAACCTGCAGGCGAATCTCCCTCTCGGCGGCGGCCGCGCGGTCGGTCATTGCTCGTTCGGCAGCCCGGGTAGAGCGGCGGCGGCCGCCATAGAGCCCGGGCCAGTCAAACGACTGGCTCACCTCGAACTCAATCTTTGTCACTTCGCCGGCCATACTCGGCCATTTGTAGGCAAACCCCGCTTCGGCGGCTTCGAGGCGATTCGAGGCCACGCGGTTGATGATTTCGGCCGACGCCTCGGCCCGGCGGATACGCAACTCGGGGTTGTTGGCAATGATTTCGGCAACATAGCCGTCGGCAGAGCCCTGGGCCGCAGCCAGAGCGGGAATTATAAGAAGCAGAAGTGACTTGAATTTCATTATTTCTTGGTTACTTTGGAATAAAGTATCGGAACTACGTAGACATTGAGAATGGTTGAGCTGAGCAGGCCGCCGAGAATCACTACGGCCATGGGCGACTGAATCTCATTGCCCGGAGCCGAGCCGTTGACCGCAAGCGGCAACAGGGCCAGGGCCGAGGTCAGCGCGGTCATTACAATCGGCAGCAGGCGGTCGGAGGAACCGGCCATTACGCGCTCGGCGGCGGGCATCCCCTCGGCTTCGAGGGCGGTGTAACGGCTCATCAGCAGCATGCCGTTGCGCGTCGATATGCCCATGAGCGATATAAAGCCGATAATGGCCGGAATGTTCACCTCGCCTCCGGTGAGCGCCAGAATGAACACACCGCCAATGAGCGCCAGCGGCATATTCAGCAGAATCATCAGCGCCTTGGCCCGCGAGCGGAATTCGCCGTAGAGCAGCAGCGCGATAATCAGAATGGCTACTACGGAGGTGAGGGCCAGAGTGCGCGTGGCAGCTGCGGAGTTCTCGAACTGGCCTCCGTATTGCAGGTAATAGCCCTCGGGGAGCTTAACGTCTTCGCCGACGCTGCGCTGAATCTGCTCGACGGCCGAGAGCAGGTCGCCGCCGGCAACGTTGGCCGACACCACGATGCGGCGCTTAACATTCTCGCGGTTAATGGAATTAGGGCCGGCGGAGGATATGATTTCGGCCACCTGTTCGAGCGGCACGGTGCCCGAAGGCGTTGAAACCGGCAGCGCCTTCAGCGACGCTATGGAGCTGCGGGCCGCGGGGTCGAGAATAACGGTTACGTCGTAGGGGAAGTCGCCGTCGTAGACGCGGCTGACGCGCCGACCGCCGATTGCGGCGTCGACATAGTTGCGGAAGTCGGCCATCGACAGGCCCAGGCGCGACATTTCGCCGCGGCGCGGGCGAATCTTAAGCTCGGGGCGCTCTACCTGCTGCTCAATGTTGAGGTCAACCACTCCGGGAACCTCCGCGGCGGCCTCGCGCACCTTTTGCGCCAGCCGATAGAGCGTTGGCAGGTCGGGGCCGAAAATCTTTATGGCTATCTGGCTCTGCGTGCCCGACAGCATCGCGTCGATGCGGTNCGNNATGGNCTGGCCGNTTTCNACGNTCACNCCCGGAAGCTNNCCGAGGCGGCGGCGCAGGTCGGCCTCAAGCTCGGCGCGCGAGCGTTTGCCGAGCCGATAGGGCACTTCGAGCTCCGACACGTTAACGTTGAGCGAATGCTCGTCTAACTCGGCGCGGCCTGTTTTGCGGGCCACGGTTATCACTTCGGGCATTTCAAGGATTATGCGCTCGGCCTCGCGACCGACTTTGTCGCTCTCTTCGAGCGACACCCCGGGGAGCGTTGCAACGTTGATGGTAAACGATCCCTCGTTGAATTTAGGCAGGAATCCGCCGCCGAGGGTGAAGAACAGGCCGATGGCCGCTACGAACATCACGGCTGTGGCGCCCAAAATAGGACCGGGATGGCGCAAAGCGGCCGCCAGGCTGCGCGAATAGGCCCGGCGCAGGAAAGCGGCCGTAGCGGGCTCTTTGGCGGTGGTTTTGTCGGCCGGAATGTAGGAACAGAGCACCGGAGTGAGCGTAAGGGCAACTATGGTGCTGGCAATCAGCGCAACTATGAACGCCACGCCAAGGGGTATGAGCAGGCGTCCCTCAACACCACTGAGGAAAAACAGCGGCAGAAACGACGCTATGATAACCAAAGTTGAATTGAAAATCGGCGTACGCACCTCGGCCGAGGCCTCGAACACCACCTTGCGTACCGGTTTGCGTTGGTCGGGGGGAAGTTGGCGATTTTGCCGCAGGCGGTGGTAAACGTTCTCAACGTCGACTATGGCGTCGTCGACCAGCGAGCCGATGGCTATGGCAATGCCGCCGAGGCTCATGGTGTTGATGGTGAAGCCGAGCAGATGAAGAATCAGCAGGGTCACGAAAATACTCATCGGCAGCGCTACGAGCGACACCAGAGTGGTGCGCAGGTTCATCAGGAAGAAGAAAAGCACTATGGCCACGAACAGGCCCCCTTCGAGCAGCGCCTCCTGAAGGTTGGAAATCGAAGTGGAAATAAAGTCGGCCTGGCGGAAGATGTCGGTGTGCATCTCAACTCCTGCGGGCAAGGTTTTCTGCAGGTCGGCGAGCTCGGCGTCGATTTTCTCGGTCAGGCCTATGGTGCCTGCTCCGGGCTGTTTGGTAACGGTTATGATAACCGCGGGATTCCCCTTGACCGATGCGGCACCGATGCGGGGCTCGGCGGCGCCGTTGCGCACCCGGGCTACGTGGCCCAGGGTCAGTCCGTTACCTATGGGGGCGGCGGCAACCGCTTCGGCATCGGAGGTGTTAATGTCGGCGCGCACAAGATATTCGTTGCCGAAGTCGCTGACCACGCCCCCCGAGGCATTGTCATTGAGGCTTTCGGTGGCCTCAAGCAGTTGGCCCAGGTCTACGCCGTAGGCTTTCATTTTCGCGGGGTCGAGAAGCACCTGCAGCTCGCGGGCGTCGCCGCCGATAACGGCAACCGACGAAACGCCGCCGAGCGAGAGCAGCCGCGGCCTGATTACGCGATCGGCAATCGAGCGCAGCTCCATCATATCGACCGAATCGTTGCTGGCGGTGAGGCCGATAATCATCATTTCGCCCAATATCGACGCCTGCGGGCCGAGAACCGGAGCATTCACCCCGGCGGGAAGCTCGGAAGCCACGCCGGCCAAGCGCTCGCTGACCATCTGACGGGCCAGATAAACGTCGGTCGACCAGTCGAACTCAACCCACACTACCGAAAAGCCGGCCGACGAGGTTGAGCGCACGCGGCGGATGCCTGTAGCGCCGTTGACTGCAGCCTCGATAGGGTAGGAGACCTCGCGCTCAACCTCTTCGGGAGCCAGGCCCGGGGCCTCGGTCATAACAACCACCGTCGGGGCGGTGAGGTCGGGGAAAATATCAACGTCGGTGCGCGTCAGCGACCAGATGCCGGCCAACAACACAACCGCACTGAGCACCAGAACTACAATCCGGTTTTCGAGCGACGAGCGAATTATCTTATTAAGCATTGCCGCAGAAGATTAATGCTGGTGGGAGTGACCTTCGGGAATGGCTCCTGAAGCCTCGGCCAGACGCACTGTGGTTGCGGCGGCGGTTACTACCGGTTGGCCGGGGGCGAGGCCTTCGAGAATTTCAACGCTGCGGCCGTCGGAAGCGCCGAGTTTAACGGCATGTTTTTCGTAATGGCCGGGCGAATGGCGCGTAAACACAAAGTATTCGCCCTGCAGCTCAACCACGGCGTCTAACGGCACCGAAATCACATCGGGGCGCTCTGCACCGAGCAGATAAACCTCGCCGCCAAAGCCGGGGGCGATAATTCCGTCGCCCGAAAAGGTGAAAAACACGCAGCCATAGCCGTTTTCGGCCGATACGCCTGACTTTTTGCCGCCATGTTCGCTCAGGGTGAACGAGCCGATGCGGGCATCTTTAACCGCGGCAAGCTCTGCATAGCGCTCGGCGGGCACCTCGGCATGGAGCGTCAGCTGCGAGTCGGCGCTGACGGCAGCCACCGGCTGGCCGGGCTGAACATAGCTGCCATCGACGGCCTCTACGGAGGTTATTATGCCCGCAATGGGCGCAACTACGTTTGTAGACCCGCCGGAATATGCCGCGCGCGCCTGTTCGAGCTCGGCAAGAGCGGCATTGTAGGTGGCGGCGGTTACCAAACGGTCGTTATAGAGCGGGGTCAGGCGGTCAACCTCGCGCTGCGCGGCCTCCACGGCTGCGCGGGCGGCGCGGTTTTGGTCGCCGCCGCTAACGCCCGAGGGGTCGACGGTAGCAATCACCTGACCGCGGGCCACGGTGCTCCCCTTGCCGACACGCAGGCGTACTACGCCGGCGGTCGGAGCCACGGCGTCGGCAGCATCGGCAGCCGAACGCTCAATCACCCCCACGGCGCGGATAACCGTTGCAAACGGGGCGGGGTAAACGGTGTCGACCTTAACGCCGAAGCGCTCGGCCTGCGAGTCGGAGAGCTCAATGAGCTCGGCGTGCTCGTGGTCGTGGTCATGGTCGTGCTCGTCGTGTGCATCCTCGGCCTTATGGGCCGGGGTGCAGCCTAAAGTAGCTAAAATAGCTAAAATAGCTAAAATAGCTATTCTGTAATTCTTAATCATTGGTTCGGGCGGCCTGGTCGCGGGCGAGTTGAAGTTTGGCTTTGAGTTGCTCCAGGCGGCGGTTGCCGGCCGCAATGGTTTGCATTGCGCGGCTCAGGCGATAGGTGTCGGCCATGGCGTGGACCTCTTTGGCCGAAAGATTGGCCGACGGAGCCTTTTTGCCGCCGGTAAAGGCCACGGTTGCCGTCGAGCCGTCGAGCTGCAGGGCCAGCTGGCCTACCGGGTCGGCAGCCTCGGCCGAAAAGCGGCGGCTTTCGCGGCTGAGCTTGTCGGTGGTGTCGACCTTAACGGGCGCCGTAGCGGCTGACAGGCCTTTGCCCGAAAGCTCTATGGCATTATGGTTAAACGAGCCGCCCAGCGAGCTGATAACATAGAACTCGCCCGAGGGGCTGAGGCGCGCAACAGCCGTGTTTTTGTCGCGCCAGTTGGCGGGAACATCCTTGTGGATAATATAAGGTTCAAAAACATCCTTGCTCGACGGAACTGACGTGAACATTGCGCGCACAGAGTCGACGTAGGCCGAAGCGGCTATAATCTGCACCTGCAGGTCGGTGATTTCCTGCTCGGTTTTACGCTCCATAACCTTTGGGCGGAGGCCCAGGGCCGCGCGTCCCGCCTCGATTTGCTTGGGATAGGTTGCCGACAGGGAATCGAGCAGCAGCTCGGCCTGCTGATAGTCGCCGCGGTCGAGGGCCGTGGCGGCTTCGGCCATCAGGGTGTCGGCGGCGGCCTTGTCGGGGTTTTCGCCGCCGCAAGCGGTGAGAATCAGGGCCACCAGAGCGAGTTTACTTGCTTCTTTCAACATTTTTAACGCCTTTAATGGTTTTTATTTTACGGATTAGCGCGTTGAGGGCAGCCGTGGAGTTGACGCCCACGGTGAGAGTGCCGCGGAAGAGGCCGTCGTTGGAGTCGATGGCAATGTTGCGCAGCTGAATGTCGCGCTCTTTATTGATAATCGAAGAAATGTTTGTTACGATGCCGATGTCGTCGACGCCCATAACCGAAATCGTGGCGGGGAAGGCCGCGTCGTTCGAGCCGCTCCAGCGCGTTTCGATNATGCGATAGGGATAGNGCTCGCGGATGTTGGCGGCATTGGGGCAGTCGGTGCGGTGAATCTTAACCACGCCGTCGGANCTTATGAAGCCGAAAACGTCGTCNCCATAAATCGGGTTGCAGCAGCGCGCCAGCTTGTAGTTCATGCCCTTGAGCTTCGACGAGCCGATAACCAGCACGTCGGAATTGCTCTTGCGGCTCGAAGAGTCGGAGTCGCCCTCGGTGGGGAGCACGAAGTTCTCGGCCGAGCGCGCCGAATCCACCTGAGGCACATCGTCGGGGGTGGCAAATTCGGCATATTGCTCCAGCACGCGGTTGGCGTCGAGTTCGTCAACGCCGATGGCCGCAAAGAAGTCGGTAACCGTTTTATAGCCCATTTTTTTGATGAAGCGCATCAGCGTGGGCTCGTCGATTTCGAGCTTGCGGTTNTTGGCGCGGCGGTCGAGGGTTTCGCGCCCCAGGGCGGCATGGCGGTTTTGCGCCTCGTTGAGCACCTGGCGGATTTTGGTGCGCGCCTTGCTGGTAACCACAAACTGCAGCCAGTCGCGAGTGGGGGTCTGCTGGGCGGAGGTGTTGATTTCCACGGTGTCGCCGCTCTGCAGCCGGTGGTTGATCTTGCGGTTCTTGCCGTTGATGCGGCCGCCGGTACACTGGCAGCCGAGCTTGGTGTGGATGCTGAAGGCGAAGTCGAGCACCGTAGCGCCCTTGGGCAGGCGGTGGAGGTCGCCGCGCGGGGTGAACACGAACACTTCGTCGGAATAGATGTCCATGCTCATGTTTTTCATCAGCTCCAGCGGCCCGGAATCGGCGGTTTCGAGAATGTCGCGCACGTTGTTCATCCACTGGTCGAGGCCGCTCTCGCCCTTGATGCCCTTGTAGCGCCAGTGGGCGGCGAGGCCCTTTTCGGCCACCAGGTCCATGCGGCGGGTGCGGATCTGCACCTCAACCCAGCGCTCCTGAGGGCCGGCAACGGTTATGTGCAGGCTCTCGTAGCCGTTGGTCTTGGGAATGCTGATCCAGTCTTTCATGCGCGCCGGGTTGGGGCGATACATGTCGGTAACCACCGAGTAGGCGAGCCAGCAGTCGGCCTTTTCCTTTTCGGGGGGAGTGTCGATAATAACGCGGATGGCAAACAGGTCGTAGATATGGTCCAGGTCGTTGTGTTGCTTCTGAATTTTGTTCCAGATCGAAGATATCGACTTGGTGCGGCCCTTGATGTCGAACTTCAGGCCGGCGGCTTCGAGGCGGGCCTTCACCGGGGCGATGAAGTCGGCGATATAGGCGTCGCGGGCGGCCTTACGTTCGTTGAGGTCGTGGGCGATTTTGGTAAACACCTCGCGGTTGGAATATTTGAGGCTCAGGTCTTCGAGCTCGCCCTTGATGGCATAAAGGCCCAGGCGGTGGGCCAGCGGGGCATAGAGGTAGCGGGCTTCGGCGGCCACGCGGCGCACGCCCTCTTCGTCGGGATGATGGTTGATTACGCGCATCAGCTGCAGGCGCTCAACAATCACGGTGATGATAACGCGGATGTCTTGCGCAAAGGTGAGCAGCAGGTTGCGGAAGTTTTCGTCTTGAACCGAGGCCACGCGCTCATAGAGCGAGTTGACCTTGTTGAGGCCGTTGACAAGGCGGGCAACGTCGCTGCCCCACTCCTTTTCAATCGCCTCAATGGTCATGAACTCCGAGCCGGCCAGGGGCGAGAGAATCAGCGCCGTGGCCATGGAGCGATCGGGGCTCAGCGCCGTGGCCATGAGTTCGACGGTGCGCAGGTTATGAAGCAGGCCGTTCAGCCCGAAGTGGTTGCGGCCATAATGCCCCTGGCCGATGGCGTCGGCCAAGGTTTTGCGCAGGCGCCCGAAGTCGTCGGGCTCCATAACCGGCCTGTAGTCGGCCAGCACGCGGCGCACCAGTAATGGGAGCTCACTGCGCTC
>WFLX010006150.1_pt1 | contig 19431 bp, 17 predicted proteins | sample 4967041 | NCBI WGS metagenome assembly WFLX01 (sample SAMN12857096, study PRJNA449069) | gut metagenome | isolation source: stool from male and female vole | host: Microtus ochrogaster | place: USA:Florida | collected 2017
TTCGTTCACTCTAAGATTCTGCTGTCTCGACATTATGACCTCGAGAATGGTTTCGGGGTCAGAGAAAGAAGTAATCACGTAGGAAACGCGATAGTCAGTATGGCGTAGAGCCGGGTAATACTCATAGAGCATAAACCGGTAATCGGCCGGATAGAGAGTTTTTATTCGCCACTCCTTTGCATCAGGCTCCATATCGGAGTCGATAACGGCGAGAATTTCTCTTTTATGGTCAATATTTGACTCCTCGACAAGCCGGCGGAGTCCGGCCCAGTCTTCCGGTTCATAATCGGTAACGAATTCTACGCCGTCGAACTTATACAGGCGATTTATATATTTTTTCAGCGACTCCGTTCGGCCAATGGCGAGCTCGCGATTGTGGTCATAAGGCGATTCGGGCGATGCGAAGCCTTTGAGCCATATAGTATCGATTCGCGCATCGGGGTCGGTTTTTACAATATCAATTGTGCGGCGAATGGAATCGAGTTCAATAGGGTTACGACGGTAATCAGGAAATATTTCCGTCCGGTCAACCGGAAAATCGATGTAGGAACTGCCCTCAAGCGACCTGCGCTTTTCGCGAGTGGCCGCGGGCTGCACATAAACGAGCCTCGGAAAAAATTCTTCGCGATAGGTCAATATGATGCCATAGTCGCGCCCGGTTTCACATGCCGTACATCCGCGATCGATGCGAAGCAGCGAAATCCGCGCGCCATCCATCCAGTCGCCGTAAGGAACCTTTTGACTATAAACTATTGAGTCCGGACAATCCTTGGCCAGAAAGGTCAGGCCATTGGCGCCTTTCATCATATCATCGCCGCCGTTGCGTTCAAAATAATAATAGCGTTGGCGGCCATAAATGCTTACCGGGGGCAAACTCAGGGAGACGCTGCCATTAACTATGGCGGGCTGGACAAACACACACCTGTTTGACGATACCTTCAGGTCATTCAATATCAGGTTCATATCGAGCCACAAGGAATTTCCGTTGCGTTCTACCTTCAGTTTCTCAACCCCCACCCGGTCAACTACCATCTCCGCGCCCGCCGTCATAGCAATTCCGCAGAGCAGGGCTGCAATAATCTGTTGTTTCATATATCGTGCGGGTAGTATTAAAAGAGATAGACAATATTGATTGATGCCTTTGTCAGGCCAAAATAGTTGTGGGGAACATTTTCGCGCAACTTGCTTCCGCAACCATTGCAGCGAAATTCGTCATAGCGGGAATATGCATAGCCGATTCCGAGTTCCCCTTCAAGATTCCAATGCTTACCAAGCACCCAGGCATAACCGTAGCTGATGCCGACGCCGGCAAACCAGCCTTGATAACGGCGGTCGGCCAAATTACGGAAGTCGGTACCGAAAAGATTTATTTTTCCGTCGAATCCTCCAATATTGTATTGGCCGCCATGAAGGTGTGCGCCGACAAAATGTCCTTGAAACCGGTCACAAAACCAATAGCGAACGCCGGGCTGAGCATACCAATGCTTCCACCTTTTATCGCCGTTCAGAGTCCAGGAGTTAAGGCTCAGGGGCATGTCGAACGACAGTTTTGGTGTCAGGCCCACTTCGATTCCAAGATTAGCATTGAGCAGGGCATCGTCAATGAGATTGGTCTTTAATGCAACCTGACTTTTAGCACACAGAATCGCAAAGAGCGCCAGAAAAGATAGAAATAGCCGTTTCATATTATCAGCTTATATATTCCTATGTTGGAAACTCTACTAAATAGTGTTTTAAAGTGTAAATAAATAATAGGCTTAGAACTGCAATGTCAGTTAAATCATTCTTGGCCTGCAAAGTTACGAATTTTTCGCGACATAAACAAATAAAATTTCTCATAAAAAGTTAAATTACATATAATTATTGTCATCACCCGCAAGATTAAGTTTTTCATTTTAAAGTTTCGGATTTTTTTGTAACTTTGCGCCATGAAAAAACTTTTGTTTTTGTTGATTCTTACCGTGGCTCTGCTGGCAGGCTGCAAAGGCACAGGGCCCGAAACCGTGTTGCCGACAGTTGCAAGCATAGTAACCTACGACGGTTCGAAAGATGGCGTTGCCGAGTTTACCTACGCCGACGCCGACGACCAGACCGTGAGGCTCTATGCAACCTGGACTGCTCCCGCTGACTTCAACGCAGGCCGCCGCGCCCTGATTTACTATCAGGCCCCGGATTATGGGGTTGACAGCGAAATTATTCTCAGCGCCGTAATTCCGATTCCGATGGGTCAGGCCGAAGTGGCCGAACAGATTCCGGCCGGAGTGGATCTGTTGGAGCCACGCGCCTGGCGCTCCGGACAATGGCTCAACCTGGCCGCAAAAGTTACCTTCAGCGGCGATGCTAAAAGCCTTCAATTACTCGTTAAAAAAGAGACTCTGTCGCAGCCGGTTCCGGAGGCGGCGGTGGTCATAACGGCTACTGACGACGGTCGCGCTGCCGAGCGCCAGCTCTACGCAACCTGGCGCATAGATTCCATTCTCAATCTCCCNGGAGTTGAGGCTCTGAAAGTTAAACTTAANGCAACTACTGAAGTTGAAATAAAATAACCCACAAAAAATTTAATTAAACATGGCAAACAACCAAAACCAACAGGAAATAAAAATAGAACTGTCGCCCGAAGTGGCAAAAGGTAACTACTGCAACCTTGCAATGATTGCCCACGGCCCCAATGAATTCTTCATGGACTTCATAACCGTGGCTCCCAACATGAACCCNGCCCGCGTTCAGACCCGCGTTATCATGACNCCCGAAAACGCCAAGCAGCTTCTCCACGCTTTGGCCGAAAACGTTCAGCGCTACGAAAAAACCTTTGGCGAAATCAAGCCCCGCCAACCCAAACAGGCCCCCGGCCAAGGCGGAATCCCCAACCCCTTCATGGGCGCGTAAAACNAAGTCATGAAGCAACACAATCTTTCAATCTATAACTCGCTGACCCGCCGCAAGGAGCTCTTCACGCCCCTCCATCCNGAGCGGGTGGGCATGTATGTTTGNGGCCCNACCGTTTANGGCGACGGCCATCTGGGCCANGCCCGTCCGGCAATTACTTTCGATATTCTTTTCCGCTATCTGCAGCATCTGGGCTANAAGGTGCGCTACGTCCGGAATATTACCGACGTTGGTCACCTGGAAAACGATGCCGATTCGGGCGAGGACAAAATTGCCAAGAAAGCGCGTCTCGAACAGCTTGAGCCGATGGAAGTTGTTCAATACTACCTGAACCGCTACCATAAAGCCATGGAAAAGCTCAACGTTCTGCCGCCGAGCATCGAACCTCATGCATCGGGCCATATCATTGAGCAGATAAACTACGTTAAGAGCATTCTTGACGCAGGCTACGCCTATGAAAGCGAAGGCTCGGTATATTTCGACGTTCCGAAATATAACGCCGACCATCATTACGGAAAACTGTCGGGNCGNAATGTCGACGAACTTCTGGCCAACACCCGCGAGCTCGACGGACAAAGCGANAAACGCAACCCNGCAGACTTTGCCCTTTGGAANAAGGCCGCGCCGGAGCATATAATGCATTGGCCGTCGCCCTGGAGCGAGGGTTTTCCGGGCTGGCACCTTGAGTGCTCGTGCATGGGCGAGAAATATCTCGGCGAACAGTTTGACATTCATGGCGGCGGCATGGACCTTATGTTTCCCCACCATGAATGCGAAATTGCCCAAAGCGTTGCCCACAACGGCCACGATGCCGTGCGCTACTGGATGCACAACAACATGATTACCATAGCCGGCAAGAAAATGGGCAAGAGCTATGGCAACTTCATAACTCTCGACCAGTTCTTTGAAGGGAGCCACGAGTTGCTCGAGCAACCCTATTCGCCGATGACCATACGCTTCTTTATTCTGATGGCGCAGTATCGTTCAACGCTCGACTTCAGCAACGAAGCGCTCCAGGCAGCCGAAAAAGCTTATAAGCGNATGATCGACGGCTANCGCCGCCTGCAAGACCTCAAGCCCTCGGAAACTGGCACCGTTACCGGCCTTGACGAGCTTGAAGCAAAAATGTATGAAGCGATGGACGACGACCTGAACACCCCGGTGGTTATCGGCTATCTGTTTGACCTCTGCCGCATTGTCAATCAGGTCAACGACGGCACCGCCAAGGCAACTGCCGCCGACATCGAAAAAATGAACGGACTGTTCCATACGTTCCTCTTCGACATTCTCGGCATCGTGCCCCCCGAAGCCGCTGCCGGAACCAACATGAAACCATTCGAAGATGCAGTTGACCTTCTGCTGCAGATCCGGTCAGAGTCAAAAGCAAAAAAAGACTGGGCCACCAGCGATTTGATCCGCGACCGCCTCGCCTCCATAGGCTTCGACGTTAAAGACACCAAAGATGGTGTTGAATGGAAACTGAAATAAGGTTTCACGCAAAAGAAAGGTGACAGTTTCGGAATTTGCAGAATCCATTTTAAGGGAGTTGCCCTATGTAGCCACCGACCAGCAAGTCAAGTGCATGGCAGCCCTCGCACGGTTTTGTCGCTCGGGAGCCCCGAGCGACTCCGTTTTTATGCTCTGCGGCTATGCCGGCACCGGCAAAACTACCCTCGTCGGCGCTCTGGTGCGCGCGCTCCATAGCGCCGGCGTTGCTTCCGTGCTGCTTGCGCCCACCGGACGCGCCGCCAAGGTTTTTGCCTCCTACTCCGGATTTCCGGCCTACACCATCCACCGCAAAATCTATCGCCCTCCGTCGCAGGGAATGCCCTTTCAGGCGGTGATGGACAATAACCACTCCCGAACGGTATTTATTGTCGACGAAGCCTCGATGATAGGCACNTCGGCCGACGGTTCAGGNACCGACCTGCTCAGCGATCTTATCCACTATGTTTATTCGGGNCATGCCTGCCGGCTGATTCTTTTGGGCGACAACGCCCAGTTGCCNCCGGTGGGATGCGAGGAGTCTCCGGCCCTGAACGCCGACACATTGCGCGGCTACGGCCTGCGCGTAACGCGNGTGCAGCTNACCGACACTGTNCGCCAGGCCCGCTCTTCGGGCATTCTCTACAACGCAACCTCTTTGCGCCGGCAGATGCGTCTCTCTCCGCTGCCAAATCCCGAACTCAACATGAACTTCGACGACGTTAACTCAGTTAGCGGCATGGAGCTGCCCGACCTGCTCGCCGACCTGTATGCGTCCGACGGCATCGACGAAACCATTATAGTTACACGCGCAAACTGGCGTGCCACCCAGTTTAACCTTGCCATACGCGCCAACATTCTTGGCCGCGAGGAAGAGCTGACGCGCGACGATTTGCTGCTTGTNGCGAAAAACAATTATTTTTGGGCGGCAAAAATCGCCGAAATGGACTTCATTGCCAACGGCGACACNGCCCGGATTGTCCGCATCTACGGCATGGANGACAAATATGGCTTCCGGTTTGCCGACGTTTGCCTTGCATTTCCCTACCGGGCTGTTGAAATCGACTGCAAAATAGTTTTGGAATGCCTGACTTCAAACTCTCCGGCGCTAACGGCCGAAGACCAGCAGCGGCTGTTTGAAGCGGTTTTCAACGACCCGGAATTATTCAGCGACTACACTCCCCGCTCCACTCGCCTGCGCGCAATGCGNACCAACCCATACTTTCAGGCGCTGCAAGTTAAATATGCCTACGCCGTTACCTGCCATAAGGCTCAGGGCGGACAATGGGTGAACGTTATCGCCGACCTGGCCGGCGTTCAACCCGAGGCAATGCAATCACTCGAATTTTTCCGCTGGCTATACACGGCCACCACACGCGCAACCTCTCGCCTGTTCTACCTTGAATAATCATAAAAAAATTAGACCCCGGCGGGGACTCTCGTCCATTTGCCCGGGTCTCTCTACTACTATTATGAATGATGTTTTGATTGGTGGCGTGTGAATTGTGTGAAGATGATTGAAGTCGGTGTGTGCGATTGTGAAATGTGATTGGGTTTATTATTCGGCGAGGGCTACTCTTACTTCTCCGTTGCGTTTGTTAACGAAGATAACCGATGCGGGAAGAACGATTGCCCAGTGCGATCCGAAATCTTCAGCGCCGGCGATGCGCTCGATTTCTATGTCTTTGAGCGGGCCTTCGCCATGGGTAAGAGTAAGTTTGTCACCGTCGAAGCCGATAAAGTCACTGTCGAAAGCATACATCATCAGGTTGTTGAGGTTGCGGTCGGTGCAGAGGTCAGCGTCGGCAGCGAGGTTNTTGTANTTGNTATAGGTGTTGCGGATGTTATCGAGAGTAATCATTTTCGTTTAAGTTTTTAGAGGGTTTTGTTGTTTGTTTGACTGCATAACACGNGCNGTTNACAAAAGGTTGGCGCCGTAACAGCTTTGTAACTTACTTTTAACTTTCATGTAATTTCAACCCTCTTTTTTNACATTTCTTTCATCAGGCGAGCAGGGAGGTNCGGGGGTCGAAGTGGCGGCTGATGGCGGCGAGGAAGGTTTTGGCGCAGTCGTTGTCGGGCTTGAGGCCGATGGTTTCCATCAGGTAGGCCTTGGCTTCATCGGCCGAGCCCATCTGCTCGATATGGTGGAGAACGGTAGCCATCAGCTCGGCATCGTTGCCAAAGAGCTCACGCTGAAACATAAAGCGGTCGCTCAGCGGCANGCGAATCTGCTTGGGGCCCTCATCGACCTTGGGTGCGGGCTCGGACTCAACAACTTCTTCGACTTGCTCGGCACCCGGTTCTTCNATTGCAATTTCCTCAGGTTCTTCGATGGGCTCTTCAATGGGNNCTTCGGCCTCTAACTCCCCGACGCGGCGGGCAAGAGACTCAAGCTCGAGCCGTAGTTGCTCCATTCGCATGGCCATGGCTGAAATTTCAGCGCTTATACGTTTGATTTCTTCGTTCATTGTTGTAGAATGGTTTATTAAGCGCAAATTTAGGGATATAACCCGAAATAATTGCGACCTCGAAACGTTAAAAATCATTAATGCCACGGATGGTTTTTGGAGTGACCCACACAATAATTTATTATAGGGNCGCGTTTAATGGGAGTGAGAAAACGCATAGCCATAATCCTGACGGTAGTTCTGACAGCATTCAGCGCCGGAGCCAAGCAACTCAACGACAGGTTGCTCAACCGCCCCTATGCCGACCTGAAAGCTTGGCATCTGGGGTTCAGCGTAGGAATGCAGATGATGGACCTGCAGTTTACTAACAACGGAATCACTACCGACAACGGCGAGCAATGGTTTGCCGAGCAACCGTCGTTTTCGCCGGGATTTTGCGTTAACGGACTGATTGATTTCAGATTGGCAACTCATTTCAACATCCGCCTCAGCCCGGGCATTTGGTTTGGCAATCGTGTTGTCAACTTCCGTGAGGCCAACAGCGGCGCAATGGAGCGCCAAAACATTAAATCGACGCTGCTGGTTCTTCCCGTTGATTTCAAAATGTCGGGCTTGCGCTACCGCAATGTGCGCCCTTATTTGGTCGGCGGCGTAATGCCTACGTTTGATGTTGGCAAACGACGCAGTTCCGAACTCCTCCACCTTAAAAAGTTCGACACTTTCCTTACCATTGGTCTCGGCATCGACACTTACTTCCCCTACTTCAAGTTCATTCCGGAAATAAAATTCTGCTTTGGTCTGGGCGACATTATTCAGCATAAGCGTCCTGATCTTGACGACGACCCGGGCCAGATGCGCTACACCAATTCACTTGACCGCGCGGTTTCGCGCATGTTAGTTTTGACATTCTATTTTGAATAAGCTCCTTAAATACATATTTTTGGTGCTGGCGGCATTGCCCGCAACTGCCCAGACCGACCCGACGCTCACGCAATATTTTCAGGCTCCGAGCTTCATAAATCCTGCCGAAGCCGGTGCCACCGATCTTTTGCGTCTGCGCGGCGGCAGCCGCATGCAATGGCTGGGCATCGAAGGAGCCCCGCGCGACTTTATGGCCGCGGCCGATATTCCATTTGCCGTTTTCGGGCGACGCTGGGGTGGCGGCGCAACAATGTTTCAGGAGAGCATAGGCCTTTACAAAACCTTTAGTCTTAACGGCCAGTTGGCCGCGCGCCAGAAAGTTGGCAAAGGCTATTTTACAATCGGTGTTCAGTTCGGCTATCTTGAGCAGAAATTCAAAGGCTCGGAAGTTGATATTCCCGACGATGACGATTATCACGAGTCGAACGACGAGGCCATACCGACCTACGATGTTGAGGGCAATCACTTCGACATGGGCGTCGGACTGGGCTATGTCCACCCCTGGTTCAACGTTGGAGTCAGCTGCTCCCATCTGCTGTCGCCCACCATCAAGATGCAGCGCGAAGGGAGCCAGGGTGCAGGTTCGAGCGACGAACAATATTTCGAATTCCGGTTCCGTCGAAATCTTTATTTTATCGCCTCAAGCAATATTCCGATAAAAAATACGTTATTTGAAGTGTTGCCCTCACTGATGGTTCGTTCAGACCTGCAAACCGTTCAGGCCGACATAACAGCCCGCGTAAGATGGAAAAAGTTCCTCACTGCGGGCATCGGTTACCGAACGCAAGACGCAGTTTCTGTTCTACTCGAAGGAGAATTNAAAGNCATTCGCCNGGGCTANNNCTACGATTATTCAACATCGGCAATCATGCGCGCCTCNTCGGGCAGCCATGAAGTCTGGGTCGGCTACTCCCTGAAACTCAACTTCGGCGAGAAAAAACGCAACCGCCATAAGAGCATCCGCGTAATGTAAACCTTACTTAAAAACAGACAAACCTCAGATAATCTCTAACACAGATGAAAAAGCTAATCTACCTGGTATTCGCCGTAGTCCTTGCCGTGCTGGTTCTTACCGGCATGTCATCATGTGCCGGAACTGCCTCCGGCAACTCCGGAGGCGAAGTTACGGGCGCAGGCTCCGGAGCATGGTCAGAACCCACCCCCTACGGNATGGTTCTGGTTGAGCGCGGTTCCATACGTTCGGGCGTGAGCAAGCCTGACTCGCTGCGCGGCATCAANGCCGACTCCAAGCCAATCAGCGTTGAATCTTTCTGGATGGACGAAACCGAAATCACCAACGCCAAATACAAACAGTTTGTTAACTGGGTGCGCGACTCTATTATCCGCGAGCGCCTTGCCGATCCCGCCTATGGNGGCAANNAAGCCTTTAAAATCGAAGAAGATAAAGAAGGNAACNCCANNNGCCCATACCTGAACTGGGCAAAGGCAATTCNCNGGCGTANCCCCAACGAAGACGAAAAGCGCGCAATTGAAAGCGNTTATCGCATCAACCCCATTACCGGGNCAAAGGAACTCGACCCCACGCAGCTGAACTATCGCTACGAAACCTTCAACCACACCGAGGCCGCACGTCGCCGCAACCGCACCGACCGCTCACGTCGCGAATATAACACCGACATAGCAGCGCCGACCTCTGACCCGATGATTTCTAAAGATACCGCCTATATCAACGACGAGGGTGAAATCGTTCGTCAGACAATCACCCGCTCTCTGACCGGCGACTATGACTTCTTGAACACATATATCGTTAACGTTTATCCCGACACCACGGCCTGGATCAACGATTTCGACAACGCCTACAACGAACCGTACACCCGCCTGTATTTCTCAAACGGTCTCTACAACGACTACCCTGTTGTCGGCGTAAGTTGGGAACAGGCAACCGCTTTTGCCAATTGGCGCACCGACTTTTTGCGCCGCTCGCTGGGAAAAGAGGGAATCTATGTTGAACCCTACCGTCTGCCAACCGAATTGGAATGGGAATATGCAGCGCGTGCCGGCGAAGATGAAAACGTGTTCCCCTGGCAGGGCGATCTGCCGATTATGGAAGACAAAGGTTGCTTCTATGCTAACTTCAAGCCCGCCGATGGCAACTACATGCGCGACGGCCACCTGATAACCTCAAAGGTCGGAACCTATAATGCCAACGACTTCGGACTATACGACATGGCCGGTAATGTCAGCGAATGGACCTCGACCGCCTATACTGAAAGCGTAGGTAAAATCCAGGCCGACATCAACCCCCAGTATCGCTACGATGCCGCCAAAGAAGACCCTTATAAGCTGAAGCGCAAAATAGTGCGCGGCGGCTCCTGGAAAGACGCCGTGTCCGACATTCGCTCCGACATCAGAATGTGGGAATACCAGAATGAACAGCGATCATATATAGGCTTCCGATGCGTGCGCACTCAAATCGGCACCGCCAAAGGCCAAAAATCCCGCAAGTAATTACTAATTGATTAGAGATGACAAAAAAGAATATCAAAAAATATAAGAACGCGGTTGAGCGTTTTCTTTCCGGCGATTCAGGCCAGCGATTCTTTAACTTCGCCTACTCCATCGGTGCGGCAATCGTTATCTGGGGTGCGCTGTTCAAGCTCCTGCACCTGCCCGGCGGCAACCTGCTGCTCATGATCGGTATGGGCACTGAAGTGCTCATGTTCATCCTCTCGGCTTTTGACCGTCCGGCAAAACAATATCACTGGGAAGAAGTATTCCCGGTTCTTGACACCCACGATGCTGAAGACCGCCCGAATATGCAGGGGGGCGCTCAGGGCAACATCGTTATCGGGGCAGCCGGCGCTTCGACTTCAGCAGCTGCGGTGCAGCAACATCCGTCAACCACCGTGGCCGACCGTCCGCTGAGCCTCAACGCCTCGGCCAAGGAAGCAACCGAACATTATGTTGCTCAAATCGCCGCCCTCTCCGACCAGATGACAGAACTGCGCAAATCAACCGAGGCCCTGAATAAAGTTACGGCAGTTTTGCTCAACAGCTACAACGCCATTACCGAAAACTCCGACCGAATAACCGCTTCGTCGCAGGGATATGTTGAAGAAATGACCTCGCTCAACCGCAACGTTGCCGGACTGAACACAATTTACGAAATCCAACTCAAGAGCGTAAGCTCGCAACTCGATTCAATCGACCGCGTAAACAACGGCATTAAAGACATCCGCGACATGTATGAACGCTCGGCCGACACATCCCGCCAATACTGCGAGGAAACTGAACGCATGGCCCGCTACATGAAGCAGCTGAATGCAATCTATGCGCAGATGATTCAGGCAATGACCCAGAATCTGCCCGGCGGAGCAGCCTCTGCCGAACGTCAGCAATAATAACTTTGTAAACAAGAATTCCATATATGGCTCAAAGTTCCGGCCTTACGCCACGACAAAAAATGATCAACCTGATGTATATCGTGTTGACGGCAATGCTCGCATTGAACGTCAGCAGCGATGTGCTCGACGGTTTCACTCAAGTCGACGAAGGCCTTAACCGCTCTAACACCAANGTTGCGGGGCGCAACCANGCGCTNTATCANCGNCTGGAGCAATTTGCCGAGCANAANCCCGAAAANGGCAAAGCNTGGCTCGACAANGCTTCNGANGTTGTTGACTTNACCGCGCGTCTGACCGCGCGGGTCGACTCGCTGAAACTCGCCGTTGTTAAAAAAGCCGACGGCAAGAACGGCGACCCTTCGAATATTCTCCATCGCGATGACCTGGAAGCTTCATCAGCAGTACTTCTCAACCCCGCAACCCTCCAGGGCCAACAGCTACGCCGACAAATTGACTCCTACCGCTCGTTTATCGTTGACCTCATTCCCGACACCCTGAAGCAGAAAACAATTGCCGAAGCGCTGTCGACCGAAAATCTCGACGAAAACGGTCGCCCCCGACTGCAAACATGGGAAGAAGCCAATTTCGAATCCAAACCCGTAGTGGCCGCCGTTACCCTGCTGTCGAAACTCGAAAACGACATTCGCTATGCCGAGGGTGAAGCCCTGACGTCGCTGCTGAGCGCCGTCGATGCGGGCGATGTGCGCGTAAACGAACTCAACGCATTCGTAATTCCGCGTTCGCGCTCGGTTATGCGCGGTTCGAAATATTCCGCCAACATTGTTCTCGCTGCGGTCGACACAACCCAGCGTCCGGCAATCTTCATTGGCGGCAAACAGTTGCCCGAAGGCTCCGACATTTATGAATTCGCAACCGGCCAGACCGGAACTTTCGATTATTCCGGCTACCTGGAAGTTGCCCACGGCGACGGAACAACTACCCAACACCCCTTCCAGTCGAGCTACACCGTGTTTGAACCTACGGCAACAGTTTCGGCAACGATGATGAACGTTCTCTATGCCGGCATCGATAATCCGCTGTCGATTTCAGCCCCCGGGGTTCATTCGAATCAGATTAATGCAACAATGACCAACGGAACCCTCACCCGCCAGGGCGACAAATGGATTGCCCGCCCCTCGGCGGTTGGCAAAGAGGCCGTTATAACCGTAACCGCAAATATCGACGGAACGAACCAGACCATGGGAACAACAACGTTCCGCACTCGCAAACTCCCCGATCCGACGCCGTTCATTACCTATACCGACGCTCAGGGAAACGCCGACCGCTATCGTGGCGGCAAGCCGCTGAGCAAAGCCGTTCTGCTATCTTCGCCCGGTATCGATGCGGCGATCGACGACGAACTGCTCAACATTAAATTCAACGTAGTAAGCTTCCAGACCGTGTTTTTCGACCAGACGGGTGCCAACATTATCGAAAACTCAAACGGCGCTCAATTCTCCGAGCGCCAGAAGGCCCAGTTCCGTCAACTCAAACGCGGCAAGCGCTTCATAATCACCAACGTCAAGGCCTCCGGTCCCGACGGCATTACTCGCTCCATCTCTCCTTTGGACGTTCTCGTTAACTAATCCGACCTATGAAAAAATTTCTCATATCGGCCCTCGTTGGCCTGGCAGCCTTTGGCGCTGCCGCCCAGGAACAATCATCGTCGACAGCAACCATGTCTCGCGGGCCTCGCACCCGTCCGGGCCAGCAAACCGAAGCCGGAGCGCCGTCGGTTTCCGCCCGCATGCAGGCTCAGACAGGAGCATCGCGTCCGGATGCCTCGCTGAAATATATGCGCGTTATCTATCGCGAGCTGGACCTGCAAAACGAAGATGCAAATGCCCCGCTCTACTTTCCTGAAGACTTGGTCGACGGCAACGAAAACCTTTTCCGCATAATGTTCCGTCTGCTGGCCCAGAACAAAGTGCCCGCCTACGAGTATCTCGACGGCCGCGAAGACTTTTCCGAGGCAAACCGCGCCAAGATGGCCGACATTATCAACCGTTTCGATATTCTGGCCACCCCCGCAAAAGGGTTCTCGGAGAAAAATCCGGTTTACGACATCGAACCAGTAGATGTGCCCACAAACGAAGTGCTGGCCTACTTCATTATCGAAAGATGGGAATTCGACAACCGCACCAACAAGATGCGCACTACCGTTGAAGCAATAGCTCCGGTAATTGTTCGCGACGACGCGTCGGCAATTTCCGGCAAGACCCCGATGTTCTGGATGAAAATGGCTGACCTGAAGCCTTATCTGCAGGCACAGTATATTTTCACCGACGATGACAACAACCTTGCTTCGCACACCTACGANGACTTCTTNACCCTTAATCTCTACAAGGGCAACATCTATAAGACACGCAACCTGCGTAACCGCACTTTAGCCCAGATGGCCAAAGAAGATCCCGACACGCTCAAAGCCCTGCAAGATTCGATTCAGTATCGGCTCGACCACTACGCCGACAATCTGTGGGTTCCCTCGCGCGAGGAACTGGCCCTGGCCCGCGAAGCCGCCGCAGCGGCAGCCGATTCAACGGCCGAAGTCAAACCCGAACCGGTTCGCGCTTCGCGCAGCCGCTCTGAGCGCGCTTCAACCCGCTCGCGCGAAGCAAAAAAGCCCGCTGCGAAGGTTAAAGCCCCCAAAAAGCAAAAATCGTCGGCCCCGGCAAAATCATCCTCCTCGGCAACCCGCTCGGTACGCAACAGACGCAAATAATCAAAGATTTCTGACAACAGTCCACACCGCGGCAGCCGCAATTATCGTTACGGCTGCCGCAGGTGATAATAACCACCGGCGCAGCCGCGGAAATCGGTCACTCTCAGCCAAAAGAAGCAGTACGACCAACGCCACAACAAAAAAAATTGCCGGATTAAAATTCCAGGCTTCGGCAACGTTGCCATGAACCAACGCATGCAACGCGCGCGCAGAACCGCACCCCGGACAGTCGTAGCCGCTGAGCAGTTTGATCCAGCACCGGGGATAAGGAAACGGCCCGCCGACCGGATCGAAGAAATAAACTCCGACGCTTATAGCCACAACGGCGGCAGCCACCAGAAATCCGCGCAAAGAAAGTTTCATAAGCGCAAATATACATCAAAAAAACGAAACCCGCTTTCATATCTCAACTTTTTTTCGTAACTTTGCAGGCTTAAAAACGGAAAATACATCTTTTATGGTAAAACATATCGTCAGCTTCAAACTGTCGGGCACCGACGCCCAACGCCTCGAAACCGCACGCCGCTTCAAAGACGCCCTTATGGCCCTGCCCGAGCAGATTTCAGTGCTCGAATCAATGGAAGTTGGCATCAATGAGAACCCTTCGGAGGACTGGGACGTTGTTTTAACCGCGATAGTTCCGACAATGGCCGACGTTGAAGTCTACGCCAAACATCCGGCCCACGTTGCCGCTGCCGCAATCATTGCTCCGCAGAAACAGGCCCGTGCATGTGTTGACTATCAGTTTTAATATCCTCTTTCCTTTAACAATAAAAAAACTATGCAGCAGNTAAAAATAAGTCAGGCNCCTACNAACCGCGACCCCCTGTTGAACCGNTATCTGCAGGAAATNGGCCGCGAAGNNCTCCTTACCGTCGACGAAGAGGTTGAACTTGCCCANCGCATACGCCAGGGCGACACCGCAGCTGTTGACCGCCTCGTGCGCGCCAACTTGCGCTTCGTGGTTTCCGTTGCCAAGCAATATCAGAATCAAGGTCTGGAACTTATGGACCTTATTTCCGAAGGCAACGTCGGACTGCAGAAAGCTGCCCAGAAATTCGACGAAACCCGTGGTTTCANGTTCATTTCCTACGCCGTTTGGTGGATTCGCCAGAGCATTCTCCAGGCCCTGGCCGAACAGAGCCGCATTGTTCGCCTGCCTCTGAATCAGGTAGGTTCAATAAATAAAATCCGTAAGGTGCTCAACAAGTTTGAACAGGAAAACATGCGCGCCCCATCGGTTGAGGAACTCGCCAAAGAGCTTGACGTAGCTCCTGAAAAGATTGCCGAAACCATGAAGGTTTCAGGCCGTCAGGTATCGGTTGACGCTCCCTTCCAGGAGGGTGAANNNAACTCGCTGCTCGACGTGTTGACCAACAACGACTCGCCCGCGACCGACGAAGGTCTCTCGCGCGAATCGCTGTCGACTNAAGTTGAGCGCGCCCTGTTGCAGCTCCACGACCGCGAACGCCAGATTATCAAGCTTTTCTTCGGAATCGGATGTCAGGAAATGACCCTCGAAGAAATCGGCGTTAAGTTCGACCTGACCCGTGAACGTGTTCGCCAGATTAAGGAAAAAGCAATTCGCAGGCTCAAAGGGTCAAAAAGCGAACTGCTCAAGAGCTACCTTGCACAGTAACCCCCATTTAGAGCGGAGGCCTGACGGTCTCCGCTCTTTTTTATATATGCAGCCACTTCTAACCAATCTGCCCGGCGTTATTGCCTTTTCTACGCTGAGCACCGAAGATTTCGCCGACTCCGGCATTATTCTGCCGGTTCAAACCCATTCCGCACGGGTTGCCAGGCTCGGAATTGACGACCTTAACGGCGCCGACGCCATAGTGGCAAAAGGGCGCGGCCCGCTGATTGGAATCAGAACCGCCGACTGCCTCCCCCTGCTCATGGTAGATCCGGAGGCGCAGGTCTATGCCGCAGTCCACTGCGGCTGGCGCGGCACAGTTGCCGGCATTGCGCTGAACGCTGTCGAAACGATGGTTGCTATGGGCGCACGCCCCGGCCGAATCCGCGCTGCGTTCGGCCCACACATCTGCTCCGATTGCTTTGAGGTAGGCGAAGACGTGGCTTCGCAGTTCGCCCCGGAAGCCGTTGAGCGACGCCCTCAATGGCCAAAACCCCACGTTAGTCTTGCCAAAGCCGTTAGCCTCCAACTGACGGCAGCCGGGATTTCCGAACCCCAGGCCGCTCCGGCCTGTTCGAAAGAGGATAGCCGNTATTTTNCGGNTCNNCGCCNGNGCTANGAACTGACCGGGCGCNCANTAACCGCCNTAGGCNTCANATAACCAACTTTTCGGTCCTTTGCTTTGTTAGGTCAGATATAATTCATAACTTTGACCAACATTTTAACCCTCAATTCAAAGCCAATGGACCCTCAAGACCTTAAAACCCTTGCAGCCAAGGGCATTACTCCCGAACAAGCACAAGCTCAGCTCAGCCGCTTCAAAACCGGCTTTCCCTACCTAAAAATTATTGACTCGGCAACACCGGGCAACGGTATCTTGCGGCTTACCCCCCAACAACAGCAGGCCGCAGCCGACCGCTGGCAACTATTTCTCGACGATGGCGGCGAAGCCTGTAAATTCGTACCGGCATCGGGCGCGGCGTCACGCATGTTCAAAGCTCTGTTTAACTTTGTCGACGGCCCGACCGACACTCCCGCCGCCGGCTCCGACGTAGCTCAGGTTCTCGATCATATTGAAGATTTTGCCTTCTTCCCGGCGCTGAATGCCGTTTGCCTTCACAACTACGGCAAATCGGTTGTCGACCTGCGTGCCGCCGGTAAAAACCGCGACATCATAGCCGCAATAATCTCCGGCAGCGGCCTCAACTACGGCCAGCTCCCCAAAGGACTGCTGCAGTTCCATAAATACGCCGACGGAGCCCGCACCCCGCTCGAAGAACAAATCGCCGAGGGCGCCGCAACGGCCGTAAAACCGGGCGGAACGCTCTATCTGCATTTTACCGTGTCGCCCAACCACCGTCANCTNTTTNAGCAGAAATTAGCNGAAGTNATACCNGCCGCCGAGGCCAANTNTGGCATTAAGATTCACGCTGAACTATCGGAACAGAGAGGCTCGACCGACACTATAGCCGCGAACCCCGACGGCACNCCNTTCCGCCAGGACGACGGAAGCCTGCTATTCCGCCCCGGGGGCCATGGCGCACTGATTGCCAACCTCAACGACATAAACTCAGCCGTGGTCTTCATAAAAAACATCGACAATGTGGTTCCCGACGCCCATCGCGACGCAACCGTAAGATGGAAACAAATCTTGGCCGGCCAGCTCATTCTCGTCCACGACAAAATTGCCGAATATCTCGAAGCGCTCGGTTCTAAACCTACCGACGAAAAACTCAAGGAGATAGCCGAATTCGCAGCAACCACGCTCAATATCCACGATTCGCGGCTGCAAACCCTGTCNGGGGCCGACCTCGCCACCTATCTCACGTCAAAACTAAATCGCCCGCTGCGCGTTTGCGGCATGGTAATCAACGAAGGCGAACCGGGCGGCGGTCCCTTCATAACCGTGAATCCCGACGGATCCGCATCGCCCCAGATTCTCGAAAGCAACCAGATTGCCCCCGAATTCAAAGACCTAATGGCCAAAGCCACGCACTTCAACCCCGTCGACCTGGTTTGCTACATTACCGACATTGCCGGCAATCACTATAACCTGCCCGACTATATTGACCATGCAACCGGATTCATTTCCAGCAAATCGGCTCAGGGACGCGAACTCCGGGCCCTGGAGCTTCCCGGGCTCTGGAATGGAGCCATGAGCGACTGGAACACCGTTTTCGTTGAGGTTCCCGCCGAAACTTTCAATCCGGTTAAAACCGTCAATGACCTGCTAAGACCGAGCCATCAATAAAAAATTCCCAAAAAACTTGCACATTTAAAAGATTATGCCTAACTTTGCGGCGCAAATCAACGCAAGGTTCCATGGCCGAGAGGTTAGGCAACGGTCTGCAAAACCGTGTACAGCAGTTCGAATCTGCTTGGGACCTCACAAAAGAGAGCGGACACTCAATTGAGTGTCCGCTCTCTTTTGTGGTTTAGCGGCGGTTAGCGGAGCAGATATTTGCGACCGTTGCGGATATAAAGGCCACGGCCGGGATTGGCTACCGGGCGACCCTGAAGGTCAAACCATTGACCGGCATCGGCAGCGACTTCTTCAACGTTGTCGAGTTTGGAGGTTTCGATAAACTTATAGGAAGTCGGGGACTTCAGCCCGGGTACGGAGAAATAGGGCTGCGCTTTGCCGGTAATCTCTATCAGACGGCCCAGATGCTCGGGATGNGACTTGAGGTTAAGGTCTTCGCGCAATGTNGTTCCGTTGTTGGCCAGCTGCACGGGCACGCAGAACTTATAGTCGGTTTCATCGGGCGAATCCGCCAATACAAGGTTGGTATTAACNTTNCAATCCNCTGCCGAGAATATTACGCCCTTTGCATTCCATNAGCTATTANCATAGCCGACAATATAGCCGCGCAAAACCGCATCGGTTGCGGTCGACGCATTCTTTTCTATCAGCTGGGCACATGTAAGATATTCGCCCGGGACTACGGGGTCGGGGTTTTCTCCGTTGCCGCCCGACGATGAGCCGCCACCGGTCGAAAAAGTCGTTTTAGTGCCCGAACGCGTAATATTTGTCAGCACAAAAGGAGCCGATTTGCCGTTCCACCATTTCGGACCATAGGAGGTAACCTTGGCCGAGCCGGGGAAACAGTCACCGGCAGTGCGGTTCTGCTTAACGGCCACGCCGTCGGCCTCGATGAGGTCTACGCCCTGATGACTCTTGGTGTTGTTAACAGTGTTTGAAGCCCAAGTTGAGGAATTATAGTCCACATGCCAGATCAACATGCCCTGCGAGGGGAGATATTTGTCCCAGCCTGTTTGATTTCGGGTTTCCAGCAGGTAAAATTCTTTTTCGTTGGCGGGGTTGGTGATGCAATATGCGCTGTTGGTCGTTTGCAAATCGTCGAGTTCCTTAACGCCCTCGCCGGCGGTCAGCTCGGTAAGGTTAATCCAGCCCATGGCGTTGCGTTCGAATGAGCTGTAGGCGGGGGGAGTACGGCCGTCGTTGTTATATGGGCCATAGTCCAGCACCGACCATTCGCCGGGGGTATAGTAAACTTCGGAAGCCGTATGATAAAGGTCAGGCAGACCAAGAATATGGCTGAACTCGTGAGTAAAAGTGCCCATACCGTCCGGCTCGTTCTTTTCCCACTCGTTGGAACAGCCATACATATCGATTACTACTCCATCGAGCTTGAGGTCGATACCTGCTTCCGTAAGATTCCAGCTGTGGGGCCACACGGTTTCGGAGCTGCCATATGAGGCTTCGCCCTGACCGGCATAAATAACATAAACGTTATCGACCTTGCCGTCGCCGTCGCGGTCATAGTCGCGGAAGTCAATCTGAGAATCGAGCGCGCGACAGGCCTCAACAACCATCTGCTCCGGAGCCTTGTCGGTGCCGCCGGAGTTACCGCCGTAATATCTGCGGTTCTGCGAAAGGGTTACGGGGCCGAAAACGTCGAACTGACATTCAAATTGCCCTTTGGAACTGTCGCGGAAATACTGGCGCACGCAGCCGGTGCCGCCATATTCGCTGAAGCC
>WFLX010060013.1_pt1 | contig 19427 bp, 15 predicted proteins | sample 4967041 | NCBI WGS metagenome assembly WFLX01 (sample SAMN12857096, study PRJNA449069) | gut metagenome | isolation source: stool from male and female vole | host: Microtus ochrogaster | place: USA:Florida | collected 2017
ATGAAAATGGACAAGCCTTTGGGTGTTTTCCGTTTCAACAATGCGATTCATCTGCCCTGGGATATATGGCNNAATGTTGATTTCTCGGCACAGACATCCGGTAACGGAGATAATGTATATATCAAAAGCCGNTGGAACTGTGACTTAGGATTATATAAATCTTTTGCAAAAGATACATGGAGCGTGAAACTTCAACTCAATGATGTTTTCAACACCTACCGTCAACAAATAATCTCATACGACGCTCTGAGTGCCATGAGTGTAAATAAAATTTACGATACCCGTGATCTGTCTCTTACAATACGCTACAACTTCAATGCAACGCGTTCGCGATTCAAAGGTCGCGGTGCCGCAAATTCCGAAAAGGACAGATTTTGAAAACAAATATATTCATGCAAGGAGTGGAAGCTCTCGTGAGTGATCTCATATGCACTTTCGGACACCGCTTAGGGTGTCTTGGGGTCAGGCTTTGTATTTGGCGCATTTGGGGGAGTAGGCGAGGGTGATTATGTGGCCTTCGGAGAGGTAGCTGTAGAGCGACATCGGCAGGGTGGTGCCGTCTTGCAGGCGGATTGCGGCTTCACCGAAGGGTGAGGGAGCGTCCTTTTTCAGCGGGCCGGGATGCTTGCAGATCTCCGGCAGGCGTATGAGCTGTATATTTGCGCGGAAATCGAGACCGGGGATGAGGGCTGCCTTATAGAGAGCCTCCTTGCATGTCCATGCGAGGACGTTGAGCTCTACATTTTCGGCATCAATCATGGCGAGCTCCTTTTCAGAGAGGAAACGTTCGCGAATCTTGAGCACCTGGTCGCGGTCTCTACACTCGCAGTCGATGCCCATGGCCGTGCGTGTATTAAACTTGGTCAGGTCGGCTTCCGGAGTACGTGGTAGTTGGGCGATGCAGAGGAAACGCTTTGTGTGGGTGACGCTGATGCGCTGCTGACTGTCTTCAAGCAAAGGCGCGCCGTTGCTATCGTGCTCGATAATGCGGAAACGGTCTTTGCCATTCTCCCCATATACCTGCAGAGCAAGCTGCAGCCACACAGAGAGCGGTTTGTCATCACCACCACAAATCTCCTCCACCTGTATGCCGGCAGGTGTCTTATGATTCCAGTATATAAACTCAGTCTCCATTCTTATTCTCCTTATTATTTTCAGCAGCAGGATGATTGACAGTCACCTTGACTTTCAAAATACGGTGCCGCTCCATCTTGAGTACTTGAAGGGTGAGCGGTCCGCAGTGGAGCACTTCCTTCGGTGAAGGGAAATCACCCTTTATTGCCAGAATGAGTCCGGCGAGAGTTTCCGCTTGCTCCGGATCTCCAAGTTCATCTTCCTCTATATCTAAAATTCGGCAGAAGTCGGTCAAAGAGGTTTTGGCCTCAAAAATGTAAGTATCAGGGGCTACGAGGCGATACATAGACGACTTGTCATCATACTCATCGTCTATCTCACCTACTATTTCCTCGATAAGGTCTTCGAGCGTGACGATACCTGAGGTGCCACCATATTCATCCACGACGATAGCGATATGTATGCGTTTGAGGCGGAATTCTTCGAGCAGAGCGTCTATCATCATTGACTCCGGCACGAAGAAGGCCGGGCGGATGAGAGTCTGCCAGCGGAAAGAATTGTCGCGCTTGCCGATATAGGGGAGTAAATCCTTGGCATAGAGAATACCGCGTATAGTGTCTTGTGAAGTGTCATATACCGGGATGCGGCTGTATCCGGAGTCAATGACAATCTTCATTGCCTCGTTCCAGTCTGTGTGATATTCTATAGCAGTGACATCTACGCGGGATATCATCACATCACTGACCTCCTTCTCGCCAAACGTGAGTATGCCTTCGAGCATCTCCTTCTCCTGTCCCTCCTTGAGGTCGGATATTTCGAGGGCTTTTTCCAGATCGTCGGTGGATATATCGGTATCCTTTTTAACCACGATACGGTTCATTACCTTCGTGCTTTTGACCATTATACGCGCCACGGGTGAGCATATTTTGTAAAGCAAAGTGACGTAGGGCGAGGTTTTAAGTGCCCATGCCAGAGTGCGTCCGCGAGCCACCAGTTTCGGAAAAATCTCCCCGAAGAGGAGCAGAAGGAAAGTCAGGAAGACTGTCTGCACTAAGAAATTGACAACTTCGGAATTGAATTCAGCGACTTGATTGATAGCGAAGGTGAGCAACACTACCATCGTGATATTTACCAGATTGTTGGAAATAAGGACAGTGGCAAGAAGTTGCTCGCTGTGAGTGAGCAGCCGGAACGCTTTGCGGGCTTCGGGGCGTTCGTCTTCCTCCAGGTCTTCAATCTGGCTGCTGTCAAGGCTAAAATATGCGATTTCACTTCCGGAAACGAATCCGGAAATAAGCAGACAGCAGAATGCAATAACAATAATGATAGACCATGCCACCCATCCCGTCTCCGGAGCATGAAAAGTGAGCATGGATTGAGCCGTAGAGGCGATAAGAGTAATAAGTGATAATGCCGGACTTGCCGGCAAGGGGTCTATGTCCATTAAAGACTGAGATTGGTTACGCCTACAAATTTAATACATTATGCGGGATTATGCAAATTCCACCTTTTCGATTTTTTTCTCTTTGATATACCAGAGCCATCCCTCGGCGCTCTTGAAATGTCCGGTATCGAGGAGCATTCTCATATAGTGTCTCACCTGGCGGCGGTGAGCACTGTTCTTTTCAGAGGTGCCTGTTTTGTAATCAACAACGATGACATGGTCGTCAGGAGTGACAAGAAGTCGATCCGGGCGATAGCGCTCTTGACCGGGAGAATAGATAGGCCGCTCATTGATGACGCGCAGTGTGCCGTCAAACCAATGCGTCTCTCGAGTAGCTTCGAGCGCATCAGTCAGCATGCTCAGCATCTCAGCCGCTTCGGGAGAAGTGATATGGCCGCGCAGCCGTGCTCGGGTAATTGCACCGGGTAGATCCTCATATGTGAAAGTGCGCTCTAATATGGAATGTATCAGCGTTCCCTCCGACATAGGGTCAAGCGTATCTTCGTCTCCGGGTTTGGGGGCAAACGACTCTTCCTCTACAAACTGCAGCAACGTTCTGTCGGCATTTATATAATATCCCGTGATTTCCCGGAAGTTGGTCTTTTCCTCGTTCTTGGCCATTAGTTTGGCGACACGCCGGGCTATCTCCTCCCGGGTAGGCTTGATGCCGTAATGTATACCCTCGAATTCTATCGGTTCGTCAAGATGCAGGGTGTCAATAAAGATATCCTTCTCACCGGCCGGAGCAATCCATTCAGCAACATCATGTTTCAGATATTTGGCTAATTTCCCGGCTATATCGGTATCATTGTCATCATTAGATTTTTTCTTACTCTTAGCATATCCGTTGGAGAGGATATACAGTTCGCTCACTGCTCTGGTGAAGGCTACGTATGCCTTGTTGAGATTATCCGTGAGTACCATCCGGCATTCCTCCGTCCAGAGGTCGCTGAAAGGTGCGGGAGCATCCTCGCTGGTAAGCGAAGGCATCGAGATAAGTTCGGAAGAGACTTCCACGGGGAGGAATTCCGGTAGCAAGTGTGCAAACTTAAAATCCGTCGGCACTTTGGTCCATTTCCAGGGAGCATTCTGTGAGCCCGGCTCAAGTGAGAGTTCGATGTCGGGGAGTATGACGCATTCAAATTCCAATCCTTTGGACTTGTGGATGGTCATGATGTTGATAGCGTCCGTATCTTCGGGTGAAGAGATGGATATGTTTTGACCCTTGTGATCCCACCAGCCGAGGAAGGAGGCAATGTCGGCCACATAGGTAGCCGCATAGTCGAGCACGGCGTCTTGCAAGGCAGCCAGGAAGGGGGTATCTTCCACATGTCCGCCTCCCGGCTCACCGTTGTGTAGAAACATATTGATGATAGCCTCAACAAGAGCCGGCAGGGTAGTGGCCTGCATGTGAGAGACCATGTTGGCCAGCTCTTCATCCTGTCGGGCATTGTTGAGAAACTGACTTACTCTTTCAGACAGAGGGAGATCGGTATGCGCATTGGAATAAAGAGTAAACTGTGTGGCAATAGAATGCCAGGGTGTCTGTTTGGTCTCTTCGATTTTAACTTCCTCTTCTCCCTCGCCGGGATAGTATATGCTTTCAGCCAGTGAGCGCAAAGCGGAGATTACCACCTGCACAGCCTTATTCGATTTCAGTTGAAGGGATTGCTCGCTGATGAAGCGNAGTTGCTCCTGGTCNTCATCCATCGCGGCATTGTANTCCATCAGTGAGTCAATGATTTCAGTGCTCACCCTATTTGTATTGCAGAGAATGGCGATATCCTTCTGACGGTAGCCACGTGCGATTAGCTCCGATATCATCGGGCCAATGACGTCATACTTATTATTCTTATCGAATTCGATGCCGAGGGAAGCAGACTTTGTCTCGTAAGGCACCCATTCCACATAGCCTCGCTCAAGAGAATTCTGAGNCTGCTGCACCGCTCCTTTGNAGAGATCTCCGAGCAGATAGGAGAAATCTTCATGAAATCTGCGGAAGATATAATTGTTAAACTGGACGATGCGTAAGTCAGAACGCCAGTTGGAATTCTGTTCAATTCTCTCACCGCATATATTCATCTCCTCGTTGGGGAAAGTAGCCGGCACCTTCTCAGTGATAATCGACGGGTCGGCATTGCGGAATCGGTAGATGCTCTGCTTGGCATCGCCTATAATCAGATTGTCATNTCCGTGAGCCATGCNCTCCTTAAGCAGAGGTCGGAAATTCTCCCACTGCAGCAGAGAAGNATCTTGAAATTCATCAATAAGGAAATGATGGATATGCGTGCTGNGTCGCTCGTAGNNNAANGGCACCTCGCCATCCTCGATTATACGGTTGAGAATGGTATTGGTGTCGGCGAGCACCATAGTGTTGTTAAGTTCCAGGAATTCCCGGATGTTTTCTCTGAAGCGATATATCAAGGCTACGTAAGGCAAGATTTTACGTATCGGATGCCAGACATCCCACCCCGGTTGTCTGAAAGCGATAATCCATTTCCCGTATGCTTCTGTCATCTTGTTGTAAGCCTCTGTAATCGTTTGCAGCTGTGAAGGTGAGAGAGCAGCGCTTCCAATTTTATTGACGGGACTCTTACGGCCGGTGAGTTCTTCCCATGCGTAGACCGCAGTGGAGTCGGCATATTTGCCGGTGATTTTGCGAAGCGTAGGGATAGCGCCTTTTCTGCCGATATCGGTGACGCCCTTTGGTGAGAAACGCGAATAGAGTCTTAAGAGCTCTTTGGCGGCCTGACGAAGTTCGGAGAAGGCCGCGTCTATGGCCGGGCGGAAGTGACCATCTATTTTTTTGTAAGAGTCAGATAGATTTCCGGTGTTGGCAAAAAAACTTTCAGCAGCGGGCCAGAATTTTTTGAAGTCTTCTTTATCGATGTTTTGTGCGCTCTCCTTAAGTCTCTGATATAGAGTTTTTGATCCGAAATTAGAGCTGATGCGGCGATTTTCGATTTTCCAATCCTCTTCCTTTGACATAGATTGATACACGAGAATATTGAGCCAGAATTGTGTCTCCTCGTCGAGGTTGGAAGTCATATAGTCATTAATCATCGTATCGACACCCACGGAAGAGACATAGTCGGTCTCTATCTCCAGATGATATCCGTCGGGCAAATCAGCCTCGTAAGCAAATGTGCGGAGGATGGTCTGGAAAAACGAGTCGATAGTGGATACGTTGAAATTGGAATAGTCGAGCAGCAGGAACTTAAGCGCCAGCGCGCAACGCTCGGCGATTTCGTGTCGAGAGACTCCGAACTCCTTGATAAAATCCTTTAGATAGTCTACTTTCTCCTCGGGCAGGTCGGTGCGCGACAGCGCGTGGAGTTTCTCAATGATGCGCTGTTTCATCTCGTTGGTGGCCTTATTTGTGAAAGTCACTGCGAGGATGTGAGAAAGAGCATCGGGGATGTCCTCGTATTCACGCAGGGTGGTCTTGCCATTCTCTTGCCGGGTGATGAGATGGCGGATAAAAGTGCGTGCCAAAGTGTAGGTCTTGCCGGAGCCGGCGGAAGCGCGTTGTAATGTCAGCATAAAATTGATTCTATATAATGAAGTATAATCTTCAAGCTATGGGTTATCCCTTTACTTTCGTATAGCCTAAAGTGGGGAGGAGTTGGCGTAGAGACTCTCTGCGGTCACCTTGCAGCAGTATCTCTCCGCCTCTTGCCGAACCGCCGCATCCCAGCCTTTTCTTAAGTGTAGATGCGAGCAAGTCGGACATCTTGATATGCGTGTCGGAGTCCGGATTAAATCCGGAAATGATGGTAGCCGGTTTTCCGGCTCTCCCTTTTTTCTCATAAAAGAGAGTCAGGGCAGGCTTGGTGTCGGCTGCTCCATTCTCTTCGGGATTTCCATTGCGGTTATTGTCAGCGGAGGGTTCTGCACCGTCAGTATCGTCGGATTGCGGAGTGTCGGAGCGTAGTCCGGCAAGTATGTTTTTCCAGTCGTCAGCCATTATGGTAGTCTTTTAAGAGCATCGTTGACATCATTAGCGCGTGCGGTAAGATTGCCGTTAGCGTCAATGATAAAGAAAGCCGGCAGTGAGGGTATCATATAATCTTGGGCAAGGCTGGCTGCCTCCTGTGGCGAACCACCGTAAAGGGTGGCCCAGGGTAAGTTTTTCGCAGCATTGCGCCATTGCAGCCTATCCTTATCCAATCCTATCTGATAGACTTTAAACTTACCTTGCTCGCTGCGAGTACGCAAGCGAGCGTTGATGGCCGGAGTCTCGGCATCAGAAAGGTCGCAGAACATCAGAAGCGTCGGTATGTTACCCACGTATTCCGACAACTTTATCTTATTTCCATCCTCATCCGGGAGTTCGATTTCTACAAGATTAATTTCAGGAGCTTCAATGACGGTGCGTTGTCCGCTACGGCTGCGTCGCTCCCTTCTCATACGGGAAGCGACATCTTCCAGGAGTGCGGTGCGCGGGTCATCGGGGCGGTATTGGCGGAAGGCTGTTGCGACGGCGGCAAAATATCGGTCGTCGCCATCCTCTCCGAAGAGTGATTTGGAGCCTACTACCTTAGTGAGGATATAGTAGCTTACCACGGAAGCGTGGCTGTTCTGTAAGTATTCAGAGTAGATATGTCGTTTGAACGAAGCGGTGGAGTCGGGATTTCCGGCCATAGGAGAGAAAGCTATGAGTTCCTTTTCAAATCTCTCCATTTGCTGAGCATTGTCAGAGCCTTCGAGCGTGAATTCCGTGGCGAAAGCGTTGGCCGGAGCTTTCAGTGTGACCGTCTCGATAGAGTCGATGGGAAAATATACATACTCGTTGCCGTATCGGAGTCGGAAAATCTCGGGCGCGGATGGCGCCGCGCGTTTGATTGAGAATTTTCCGGAGGAGGAAAGGCGCGCGGAGTCGAGTGGTATCCAGAAGCCCGCGTGGTCAGCCTTTTCGAGCACAATGCTGCCGCCATCAGCGTTTTCAATCTCACCCTTGACGGTAAAAGAGGGTTCGGAGCAAGCAGCCAAAGTGAGCAAAGCGGAGGCTGCAATGGAAGAAAAGAGATGGGAAATATGACGAGATTTCAGAAATTGTATTCTCATAAATTGGATTATTTCAAGTTTGGCATGAAAATTGATGCAAATATAATGAATTAAATCGAAATAAATCACTAACTTTGCAGATGATTTTCGCAGTAGGGCGTCAATCATGTGCCGCATGATAAAGCGTAGAATTGCGTTGTTTGGGAAATGTTGAGGTGAAACAATCGATTACGCAGAAAAGAGAAATATATTAATCAAACAAAAATCGACTCGAAGTCCGGGCAGGGAAGTAGCGAGACTATCTCCTGTTGCTGCGGTAGAGTCCAAAGACTTATGCTGAAACCAATCAAGAAGACCATTGACCTTGGCGACGGCCGTCAGATTACGATAGAGACGGGCAAGCTCGCAAAGCAGGCTGATGGCGCTGTAGAGGTGCGCATGGGCAACACCATGCTTCTTGCTACAGTATGTTCGGCCGCGGAGGCCAACGAGGGAGTGGATTTTATGCCCCTCACAGTAGAATACAAGGAGAAATACTCCTCAATCGGCCGTTATCCGGGCGGCTTCCTGAAGAGAGAGGGTCGTGCCAGTGATTATGAAATCCTGACTTCACGTCTCGTGGACCGCGTGCTTCGTCCGCTCTTCCCGGACAATTATCATGCAGAGACATTTGTCAACGTCACTATGTATTCCGCTGACGAAAACGAGGCTCCCGATGCCCTGGCCGGTATCGCAGCTTCTGCAGCGCTGATGTGCTCTGATATCCCCTTCAACGGTCCTATCTCCGAGGTGCGCGTAGCCCGCGTGGATGGTGAATGGGTGATCAATCCTACTTTCGAACAGATGGAACGTGCCGACATCGAGCTGATGGTTGGCGCCACTTACGACAATATCATGATGGTGGAGGGTGAGATGAACGAGGTCTCGGAGGCTGAACTCCTCGAGGCTCTCAAGGTGGCTCACGACGAAATCAAGAAGCATTGTCTTGCGCAGATGGAGCTCATGAAGGAGGCCGGCAAAGAGACAAAGCGTGATTATTGCCATGAGGTGAACGATGAAGCCCTTCGTGCTGACGTGCGTGAGAAGTGTTATGACAAGGCTTACGCCATCGCCCGCACCGGCAGTGCCGACAAGCAGTGGCGCAACGAGTCGTTCAAGGCCATCCGCGATGAATATATCGACAATCTCCCCGAAATGACGGAGGAGCAGCTCGAGCTTTATACTCCCGAGCAGCGCATCGCCATGGTGAAGCGCTATTATCATGATGTGGAGAAGGAGGCTATGCGCCGCTGTGTGCTCGATGAGGGTATCCGTCTTGACGGTCGAAAGACTACGGAGATACGTCCCATCTGGTGTGAGGTGGATTATCTGCCCGGTCCTCACGGAGCTGCAATCTTCACTCGCGGTGAGACGCAGGCTCTTGTAACTGCCACACTTGGCACTACCCTCGATGAAAAGATCGTGGATGATGTGCTCAATCAGAGCAAGGAGCGCTTCCTGCTTCACTACAACTTCCCTCCCTTCTCTACAGGTGAGGCTCGTCCGCAGCGCGGTGTCGGTCGTCGTGAAGTTGGTCACGGTAATCTGGCTCATCGTGCGCTGAAGCGTATGTTCCCCGAAGACTTCCCCTACACTTGTCGTATCGTGTCAGATATTCTGGAGTCTAACGGTTCGTCATCTATGGCAACAGTTTGCGGCGGCACTCTCGCTCTGCTTGATGCCGGCGTTAAGATGAAGCGTCCGGTGGCCGGCGTGGCTATGGGTCTTATTTCCGACACCAACAATGTGAAGTATGCAGTGCTCTCCGATATCCTCGGTGACGAGGACCATCTCGGTGATATGGACTTCAAGGTGACCGGCACTACCGACGGTATCACCGCTACGCAGATGGATATCAAGTGTGACGGTCTCAGCTATGAGGTGCTTGAGCAGGCTCTTGAGCAGGCTCGTCAGGGACGTCTTCACATTCTTAATATCATAAATGAGACAATACCTGAGGCTCGTGAAGACTACAAGCCTCACGTGCCCCGTCTCGTGACCATCGAGATACCGAAGGAGATGATCGGTGCTGTGATTGGCCCGCAAGGCAAGGTGATTCAGGCCATGCAGGAAGAGACCGGCACTACTATCTCTATTGAAGAGGATGAAAAGACCGGCGTAGGTCGCGTGGAGATTGCCTCCAAGGATGCTTCCGGTATTGACGCTGCGCTTGCACGCATCAAGGCTATCGTNGCCCAGCCCNAAGANGGTGAGATCTACGAGGGCACNGTNCGCTCCATCCTTGACTTCNNTGCATTCGTAGNGTTTATGCCCGGTCGTGACGGACTGCTGCATATCTCGGAGATTTCATGGAATCGTCTTGATGATATGGCTCAGAGCGGTCTTAAAGAGGGCGACAAGGTGCGCGTCAAGCTGATTGAGATTGACAAGAAGACCGGTAAGTATCGTCTTTCGATGCGCGTGCTTACAGAGAAGCCGGAGGGCTATGTAGAGCGTGAGGCTCGTCCTCGTCGCGAGGGCGGTGACCGCGGTCCGCGTCGCGATGGCGGCAATCGTGGTCCGCGTCGCGAAGGAGCCGACCGTAATGACCGCGCTCAGCGTCGTGATGGTGCCAATCGCGGCCCTCGTCGTGAAGGCGGCAACCGTCCCTTCGCCGACCTCAAAGCCGCAACCGAAGAATAATCATTAATAGACTAAAATAGAATGGACTGCTTCCACTTGAAGCAGTCCATTTTTTATGTCCGTGTACTCTATGATTAGAAGCGGTAGCCTACGGAGAGGGAGAGGTTTTCTATGCCGGAGAAGAGGTTTACTTTGCCGCTGCTGTACCACTGGATGTTGGCTTTGGCTATGAGGCATACGAAGAGGTCGCGCATATTATACGTAAGGCTCATACGTCCGAGGGCGTTGAGGGCAAGAAGGTTCTGGCCACCGTCGTAGGAGTCTTCGTAGCATTTTGACCATCCGATGGAGGGCATCATTGTGATATTGAAAAGGAGATGACGATTCCACACCCAGTTGTAGGCATATCCTAAGAGCAGACAATACTCGTTGTAATGAAACCGATATTTCGTGTCCGGAAGCGTGAGATAGGGGAGCAGATTTTCCGGCAACCTGGAGAAGTCAAAAGATGAATTGGTATAAGCATAGTTGAAACCGAGTATAGGTGAGCCCGCGCTTCGCTTCTGAAGACGTGAGAAATTATATGCCGCTCCGTTGGCATACTTGCGGTTGTTGAAGAAATAATATACTGCGAAGTTGAGTGTATTAGTCTTAACCCCCGGAAAATAGATTCTTGCCGGCTTATGCTTGTTGAAGCTGCCGAACTTGCGTATATACGTGCCTCCCGTATTGGATGAGAATGAGAGGTCGGCATTAAATCGCGCGCAGTTGAAGCCGAATTCGTATTTCTTATGGTTGATAGGTTTGCCGAAGAGAGTTTTGTTGAGGTCGATGGAATAATTTATGCTTACGGCCATGAAATGCAGGTAAGCTCCGAGACTGGTATACGGCTCTGAGAGGAACACCATCGGCATCTTACGGTCAAAATTCATGTAATAGGAATCCATCCAGGCGTCGAGAGCCAGACGCACTTTCCAGTTCTTGCCGAAACCTTCTACATATTCCGGGTCGTAAGTGTTGAAAACCCTGTCGCCCCAAACGTAAACCTTACAGAAAAGATCCATGAATTTTGAATAATGTACTGTAGTATCCTTAGGGTTGAAATATCCTTTCATGAGCAGATGCCACCAGTCGCGGTTAGGGTCTTTATGAGGATCATATTTCAATGCCTGCACTGAGATGGTGGTATCCGGCTTGGCAGGCATGATATCTTCAGTCAATATCGTTTCCTGCTCGTAAATCTGAGAGTATTCGTCAATATCGTCATTTTCGTCATACGTCTGAGCCGATATTCGATTGGCGAACAATACCGCAACGCAGACAGTCAATGTGAATATGGCTAAACGAATTCTCATATTTAAAACCGGTCAAATATTTTTACTTTATACCCAGGGAGTCAAGCGCTGCCTGATATCTCCGGGCGTTTGCGAGGTGTTGCTCGTAGTCGGCGGCAAAATTATGCGCTCCGGAGAAGTCCTCTTTGGCGCACATGTAGAGGTCATCGCTGGGCTCACTGTCAAGAATGGCCTGCAGCGTGGCTTTGGAGGTGGTGCGTATCGGACCCGGAGGAAGGCCTTTGATTTTGTAAGTATTATAAGGAGAGTCAATGGAGAGATGGCGCCCCGTGACGCGCTTTATGGTAAAATCATTGGCTGCGAAGCGTACGGTAGGGTCAGCCTGGAGTTTCATTCCCTTATGGAGCCGATTGATATACAGACGGCCCACCCGCCCCTTCTCGCTCTGCAGATTAGTCTCCTCATCCACGATAGAAGCGATGATGGAGACCTCAACCGGTGTCAGCCCTAATGCTGCAGCCTTTTGACGACGTTCCGGCGTCCAGAAAGAGTCATAGTTATCAGCTATTTTTGCGACAACCTTGTCCGGAGAGGCCGACCAAAAGAATGTGTATGTATCGTTGAGGAAAATTGCCGGAAGTTGACGGCTGTCAGTGAGTCCGTGCTCACGTAGCACATCCTCCTTTTTGAGAGCCTCGCGCAGAGAGTCTGTGGGGAAATAGAATCGAGCGGCAATGCGAGGAAGAAAAGAGTCAAGGTCGCGCACACCGTTGATTACAAGATTAAAAGGAGTCTCTGCGCCACGAGAGAGGATATGTGACGCCTTCAGTGCTGATGTCCCTTCCGGGATCTCATACGCGCCAAACCGCAGAGCTAGTTTCTCCTTATCTTTGGTCATGACGCGCATCACGGTAGAGGCATACTCGTCTCCGAAATACTTTGAGAGAGAGTCTTTGAGCACGCGACCGTCAGCGCCACGCGGTATGCGGATCGTGGCGGAATGTGCACTGCTTACTGTCAATAACGGCAAAAAAAGGATACAGGCGGCCAGAACGACAGTTCCGGCCGTGCCAAGTATCCAGTATTTCTTTTTCGAACCGTTGCGCTTCTCACGCATCTTAATTCTTAACCTTTAGATTTTTTAATTCTTATCCTTGAGTTTTTCCAACTGACGTTCAAGAGCTTCCAGAGAGAGGTCGACAGCTTCCTCAAAAGTGTCGGCCACTTTGGATGCAAAGAGGTCGGCAGAGCCGGGCACTTCTATCTTGATGCCGCATTCCTTATTATTAGCAGTCTCCGGCTTTACGACGCGGAGATTAACCTCCACGGCCTGAATGCGGTCAAAACGACGATACAGACGGTCTACTTTTTTCTGTATGAATTGCTCAAGGCGTTCAGAGGCTTCAAAATGAATGGCGTTAATCTGGGCTACCATAATCTTAAGATTTTAATAGTTAATAATATAGGATCGGGAGGGTTGTCAAGAGGGAAATATTGATTCAATTCCCTACGCCTCTCTCTATATGTATAACAAGAAACCGTGGGAAAATTCCTCGTGTAAGAGCAAAAAAAATTACCTATATATTCTAACTCTTTTTGTTTCTGAAGCTACGTGGATGAGCGGCGTCATATTGTCGTCTGAGGTCATCAAGAGTGAGATGGGTGTATATCTGTGTGGTGGCCACGGAGGTATGTCCCAACATTTCACGCACGCAGTCCAGTTCGGCGCCGCCGTTGAGCATACCGGTGGCAAAAGAATGTCGAATAGTGTGTGCGCTTTTGCGGTCGGTAGAGGNGCCGCTCAAAAGACGTTTGACGATGACACCGAGCGTNCCGTCAGTCNTNGAGCCGTGGGAGGTGGCGATGATGGCGGCAGGCTGCGGAAGTTGAGGCCAGGCAGCATCGCGCATAGTTTGCCATCGTGATATTTCCCGGGCAAGCTCATCGGCTATCGGGATGACCCTCTCTTTGCTGCCCTTGCCCATTACGCGGAGTTCATTACGCTCTTTGGAAAAGTCGCCGTCTGTGAGAGATACAGCTTCAGCGCGTCTCAAGCCCGTGGCGTAAAGCAGATGCATGATGAGATGGTCGCGGGCAGCCATTACATTATCCGGCTGAGCCGCCATAATATCACTCAGACTTTGTAGCACCATCTCCATCTCATCGCTTTTGATGAAATGGGGGAGTGGCTTCGGCAATTTGGCAAGGAGAATCTCTTCAGCGGGATTGACAGTAAGTCTGCCACGTTTCTTTAGGAAGCGATAAAAAGATTTGACTGCTAATGTGCGCCGACGGATTGATGTAGCCTTTTCGCCCCGTCGTCCCATGTCAGAGAGCCAGGCCCGGACATCGGATGTGGTTACATCATCCACATCAAAGGAGTCTTCCTTCCCTCCGGTGAGAAATCTCGCAAAGAGTCTCAGGTCCTTTCCGTAAGCGAGCACGGTGTTTGGCGACCGATTGAGCTCAAGACGAAGATACCGGAGAAATTGCTCTATTTCCGACATAGACGGGAATTTGCGCGAATAATATACAGATACATAGATAGTATAGAAACCTCATGCACACTGTTCAGAGGTCTCTATACTACTTATATTGTAATTGAAAAATTGATGACCTGACAAGCAGATTACTGCTCAGCCTGACGAAGCTGCTGCACGTNNACAGCCTNCATCANNTTCTTGCGGTTGGCTACGCTCGGCTTTTCGAAAGCCTGACGGCTACGCAGTTCTTTTACAATACCTGTTCTCTCGAATTTACGTTTGAACTTCTTGAGAGCCTTCTCAATGTTCTCACCTTCTTTTACTTGTACGATTATCATTTTTCTTTATTTCTGTTATTTACTTTATTTATCTGCGGCAGACAAATGAGTTTGTCTGCAANGCGGATGCAAAATTAGATAATATCAATGTTTTGACAAAATTTTTTCGATAAAAAATTATCNTTTTGCCCAAAAAACGCTGAAAATTTATTTTTCTTCAGCCTCTTCGNCGNCGGNCACAGNCTGCTCCATGGCTGCTCTGCCTNCGGCGCTGTCATACCAGCGGGAATACATAAGATAGTTTTTTGCTATCTTGACGTTCATCTCCTTTGCCTTCTCCGGTTCTACCATTTTGACGAACTTAGCCGGTGCTCCTGCCCACATTTCGTGAGGTCCGATCTGCGTGCGGCTGAGCACTACAGAGCCGGCTGCCACGAGTGCGCCTTCGCCCACTACGGCGTCATCCATCACGATTGCCCCCATGCCTATGAGAGCGTAGTCGTGTATCTTGGCGCCGTGTATCACCACGTTATGGCCGATTGATACGTCATTGCCGATCTCAATTGTAGATTTCTGATAGNGAGTATGCAGCACGNTGCCATCCTGGATGTTGACGCGGTCGCCGATGGTGATGGTGTTGACGTCGCCTCTCAGCACGGTAGAAAACCATACGCTGCACTGCTCGCCCATTGTCACGTCGCCCACCACGACAGCGTTTTCAGCCAGGAAAGTGCCTTCGCCTATTTTCGGTGTAAAGCCCCTTACGGATTGTATTATTGCCATATTAGAATATTCCTTTTGATAATTATTTTGTTAGATATCGGGACATCGCTCGGCGATGTCCCGATATAATATATTATACTAACGGTTGGGTCTTTTCCTCCATCCATTTTGCCTCTTCCGGTGTCAAAAGCGGTGTGAGGCGTTTTCTTACCTCTGCATGATAGTCGTTGACCCATGCTATTTCGTCTTCGGTCATAATAGATGTCTCGAAGAGTGAACGGTCGAAGGGGAAGAGCGTCATCACCTTAAATCCGAGGAATTTTCCGAATTCGGTAGTCATTCTCTCTTCGGTGACTATCAGGTTTTCGCAGCGGATGCCATACTTGTCGGTGATATAAAGACCCGGTTCGTCGCTCGTTATCATGCCGGGCTGCAGCGGAGTGGGATTGGTATTGAGACGTATATTCTGCGGTCCCTCATGGCAGTTGATAAAGAAGCCTACACCGTGGCCTGTACCGTGGAAATAAGCCTTGCCCTCCTGCCAGAGGAATTGACGCGCGAGGACGTCAAGCTGGTGGCCGGTTGTGCCCTCCGGGAAGATCTGACGAGCCAAGGCGATATGTCCCTTCATGACGAGAGTGAAGTCATGACGTTCTTCGGGAGTGGCTCCTCCGAGAGCGATGGTGCGCGTGATATCGGTAGTGCCGAAAGTGTATTGGCCGCCGCTGTCTACGAGGAGAAGACCTTGTCCGGTGACAGGTACGTCAGATTCGGGAGTGGGTTCGTAGTGCACGATAGCACCGTGTCCCTGCCAGCCGACGATAGCTGCAAACGANTCATCGANGCAGCTGGGGTCGGCCAGACGGAGAGCGCGCAGACGNTTTGCNAGTTCGAGTTCGGTAAGTTTACCCTNCGNATATTCCTTCTCAACCATCATGAAGAAGCGGGTGAGCGCCACGCCGTCTTTCTCCATGGCTGTGGCCAGATTGGCGAGCATGGTGTCGTTCTTAATGCTCTTGAGGCGCGCAACGCCTGCTCCGCCGAACACCGGAGTGCAACCGATATGGTCATAAAGGCCGCGTGAAGTCTTTTCCGGATCTATGAGAAGACGTGTCTCTTTCGGCAGACTCGCTACGAAATCAAGCACCTCCTCGTAGGGCTGCACCTCGATGTGATACTTGTCGAGATGCTCCTGCACGGCGGGAGTGAGTTTTTCGCTGTCAATGAAGAGCACCCGGCGATTGTCGTCGAGATAGAGGAAGCTTACGAAGATAGGGGAATATGTGATATCGCCGGCAGTGCGCAGATTGGTAGCCCATGCGATATCATCGAGGGCGGAGAGCATCACGGCGTTGGCCAATTCATTTTTCACTTCGGTCATGATGCGCTCTGCCTTGCTGTCTACAGTCTCGCCTACGATTGACTCGTCATGGATGAAGAGTTTGTTTTTGGGACGCTCAGGGCGGTCGGGGTAGATGTAGTCAAACTGCGGGAAATCAGTGTCAAGTTTGATGTTATTGTCGTTGAGTTCCTGCTGTAGGCGCTGAGCGAAAGATATTGAGAATGTCATACCGTCTATGCCCACTACCTGGCCCGCGTTGGTGTGTTCGGTGACCCAGTCGACGAGGTCGACAGCATCCGGTCCATCTTCAGGCATCATCTTAAAGCCGGTGCCTTGCAGCTGCTCTTCGGCCTGGAGGAAATAGCGAGAGTCAGTCCAGCAGAGAGCCTCGTCGGCAGTGATGACGGCAGTGCCGTTGGTGCCGTTGGATGACCAGAAGCCGGTGAGCCATTCTCTGCCACGCCAGTGGTGAGGGGGTATTTCTGACTGATGAGGATCAGTACCGGTGATGATGCAGACATCAATCTGGTGTTCTTTCATGGTCTTGCGCAGACGCTCAAGATATTCAAGGTTTTTCTTTTCCATATTTTATATTTATTGTGTTGATTGACGGTGGAATGTTGAGATGCAAATATAGTGAAATTTATTGAAACTCGTATAGATCCCATTCAACAAAAAATGTTAACACATGGGCACCTCTGCGTCCCTGGCGCCGACATTTTCTGTGGAATGGGGTCTTACAGTTGAAATTTTTATTTATATTTGCATTCTGTAACCCGTATCAGATCTTTCATGAGACAATTTGTACTTTTTGATCCCGACGATAACTATGCCGACCTGTTGCCGCTCTCTTTCACTCGGCCGCTCTCGGATTTTCGTGTCGGTATAATGACCCTGCGCGAGAAATGGGAGAAGCGTATAGAGGGAGAATTTTGTTATCAGCCCGTTGAATACCTGATGACTAAGTATGGCCATTGTGATTATTCAGCGGCCGACCAGACATTTATTCTCGGTTCGCTGCTTGCCGATGATGCTTTGGCGGAGTCTGTGAAGAGTCTGAAGCTCGGCGAAGCATTGATGAAGGATGGCGCGGTGTTGGCTTACAGAGGACGGAAAGCAGATTTAGACGCCAATCTACATGAATTTGCTGTGGAGTATCCCGGGGAGGCTCGTATTATAAAGTATCCGTATGACGTCTTTTTGCATAATGCCGGGGAGATAGAGAATGATTACAGGCTTCTTACGTCTAAAAGGAAGAGTCAGCCGGTAAGCAAGACCAATACACTTCTTCTTCCGAAAGGGGAAAAAGTGGCCGACTCCCTATTTATAGAAGAGGGTGCTGAGGTGGAATGCGCAGTGTTGGATATGCGCGAAGGTCCGATATATATAGGTAAGGATGCAGTAGTGATGCCCGGGGCGGTGATACGCGGTTCGTTGGCACTCTGTCAGCATGCCACAATCAAGATGGGGGCCAAGATATATGGAGGCACTACCTTCGGTCCGTATTGCAAGGTAGGAGGAGAGGTGAGCAACACCGTGATATTCGGTTACAGCAATAAGGCTCACGACGGTTATCTGGGCAATGCAGTGATAGGGGAGTGGTGCAATCTGGGTGCCGGGGTCAACAGTTCGAATCTGAAGAACGATTACAGCAGGATACGTCTGTGGAATTATCCCCGTCATACGTTTATGCGCACAGACTTGCAGTTTTGCGGCCTGATAATGGGAGATCATTCGAAGGCCGGCATCAATGTGATGTTCAATACAGCCACGGTAGTGGGAGTAGGATGTAATCTTTATGGCGCCGGTTTTCCGCGTGTATTCATTCCGAGTTTTTCGGAGGGGAGTCCGACGTCTGGTTTGAGTGATGTGAGCCTGAAGAAATTTTATGAGGTGGCTACTCGGGTGATGTCACGCCGCGGGATAGAGCTTGGCGAGGGTGACAAGCGTATCTATGAGCGGGTGTATGAAGTGGCGTCCAAATACAAATAGCAGAGATTTTTTTGAAAAAATATCAAAAATATTTGTGTAAATCACAGATATTTAGTAAATTTGCAACGCTTTGAGAGGAATTTCAAGGCGTTGTTGCTATTATTTCNCTGANATACAGTGGAATAATAGTNNGTAAAAGTGTATATAATTTAACAGCTAAATANTAATAATAAAACAGNATGCCTACAATTCAGCAATTAGTAAGAAAGGGCCGTACGGTTCTTAAGGACAAGAGCAAATCGCCGGCATTGGATTCATGTCCGCAGCGTCGCGGAGTGTGTGTACGTGTATACACTACCACTCCCAAGAAGCCTAACTCAGCAATGCGTAAGGTGGCACGTGTGCGTCTGACCAACGGCAAGGAAGTTAACTCATACATTCCGGGTGAGGGTCACAACCTTCAGGAGCACTCGATCGTGATGGTGCGCGGCGGACGTGTGAAAGACCTTCCGGGTGTGCGTTATCACATTGTACGTGGCACACTTGATACAGCCGGTGTTCAGGGTCGTACGCAGCGTCGCTCTAAGTATGGAGCCAAGCGTCCCAAGGCAGCCAAGAAGTAAAAACGGCTACCGCGATTAAATCAAATCATTAATTTCGTTTTTGATTTATTGGCAGGCTGAAAGGTTGAGTAAACCCTCTGCAAGAGAGCGGAGAGTTGAAGACATCGGGCGGAAACAACATAACGCAAGCCCCTCGAAGCAACCAAAAACAAAAACATTATCGTTTTAAACCAACAATGAGAAAAGCAAAGCCTAAGAAAAGGGTAATTCTCCCCGATCCCGTCTTTCATGACGTAAGGGTCACCAAATTCGTCAACCATCTGATGTTTGATGGTAAGAAGAATACAGCTTACACTATCTTCTATTCAGCACTCGAGGCCGTGAAGGCCAAGATGCCCAATGAAGAGAAGTCAGGTCTCGAGATATGGAAAAAGGCTCTCGAGAATGTTACTCCTAATGTAGAGGTCAAGTCACGCCGCATCGGTGGCGCTACCTTCCAGGGGTTAGTTTCTGTAACTGACTTACAAAAAATGAAACTAAATGAAGTTATCATTCTTAAAGCTCGTATGAATCCATATAAAACTGTGTTAAAACCTTCATATGACTTGGATGAAATTAAAAAATATGATAAGACTGAATTTTATTCTAGAGATATTCGTAAAAT
>WFLX010127867.1_pt1 | contig 19426 bp, 15 predicted proteins | sample 4967041 | NCBI WGS metagenome assembly WFLX01 (sample SAMN12857096, study PRJNA449069) | gut metagenome | isolation source: stool from male and female vole | host: Microtus ochrogaster | place: USA:Florida | collected 2017
TCGGAATCGATGCCTATATGGACGAACTTTCAGAGCAAATCGAGCCGTATATTGATGAGATCGTTCAGGATTATGGCTTGAAGTGCGTGAAGTTTTCGCTTGCGGGTCTTGATATTGATAACAGCAAATATGATAAAATCGACCAGTCTCAGATCGCTTCAATCAGCAAAGTAAAGCTGGCACAGGGAGATAAGGGTGTGATGGATGTTCTCGGAAATGATTGGGGACGCCAGCAGGCAGCTAATATTCTTGGGGATTTAGCCCGCAACCCCGGTTCTGGTGAAGTAGGAGCTATGGGAGCCGGTATGGGAATGGGTGTTGCTGCAGGTAGTGCCTTTGGCAACATGGCTAATCAGATGTTTGCGCCGATGAATCAACAGCCAATGCAGCAATCGACACAGCCAAGCGCCCNAAGCGCGGCAGAAGANCCTATGGAAAGCCTCAGCAAACNCAAGAAAANGNTTGANGCGGGATTGATTGAGCAGAGCGAANACGATGCAAAAAAAGCAGAGATATTGAGCAGAATGTAAGGAGGTGATACCAGTGAATAAAAAGCATATACTATGGATACTTTTAGACCTGGTGTTTTTGATTGTATTTAATGTGGTGTTTTTTGTGATTGGTGGAACCGACCATCCGGCATCTGTATGGATTTCATATGGCTTTATTCATTTCTCATATTTAATGCTTTTGGTGACACCATTTTTGGTTAGAAAATCCACAAATATGGCAGTTCTGGGATTTCCGCTTTATTCTATTTCGTATGCATATTTTATAGTGGCGTTTGTGACAGGATTGGTTTTTGTATTAATTCATCCGGAATCCTACAAGGCAGCATTGGTTGTTCAGGTTATTATTGCAGGGATATATGCTGTCATGTTGCTTTTGCATATGATTGCTAACGAAAGCACAGCAGAAAGTATGGAACGTCATGAAACGGAGCTTCAATATGTGAGGGANGCCTCTGNTAAGTTGAAGGGGATCATNGANTCCATAAGCGATAAGCAGCTTCGTNAAAAGGTGGAAAAACTTTACGATNTGCTGNATTCAAGTCCTGTAAAATCTAATAATTCAGTNCGTGAATATGAGGTGACGGTGTTANATTTGATTGAGGAATTGAAAAAAAATATAGNTAATAACGATATTTCAGCCGCTGAAACANCCATCAGCAAGATTGAGCGGNCAGCAAATGAACGTAACAGGTGTTTGAAACAGAGGAAATAGAATCTGCACATAAAATGGAATCAATGACAAATTAATGCATATTTGTATAAAGTCATTGATTATGCATGTACAATTGTGTATATTAAAACATGAGGAAGCAGATGATTTGAAAAAATTTTAAATCAAACGATTTTTGAATAGGAATCATGGAAATGAAACAATACATAGTTGATGCATTTACAAATAAACCGTTCTCAGGAAATCCAGCAGCAGTATGCGTCATGGACAGTTGGCCCTCTGAGGAATCCATGATGAAGCTGGCTATGGAAAATAACCTTTCAGAAACAGCATTTATTGTTAAGGAAGATAAAGGATATCATCTTCGCTGGTTTACNCCGGGNACGGAGGTNGANTTATGCGGNCATGCNACACTGGCATCTTCGTTTGTCATTCTGAATTATTATGAANCGGAAAGTGAACTTGTACAGTTCCAGACTCTGAGCGGAGAATTAACGGTCAGGAAAAGGGGAAACTTGTATGAAATGGATTTTCCTACTTATGAGCTGAAAGAAATCCCTGTGACAGACGAAATGGAAAAAGCATTTGGCATCCGGCCCATTAAGGCGGTGATGGGAGGATTGGATCTTACATGCGTATTTGAAAATGAAGAACAGNTAAGGAACATGAATCCCAATCAAGAGCTNCTTTTAGGCANTGNAGGGCNTGCCCAGAACGCAACAGCTGNGGGGATAAGTTCAGATTGTGTATCAAGGAGCTTTGCCCCGAAATTAAGTATTACGGAAGATCCCGTATGCGGATCGGCACACTGCCAGATTGCCGTTTACTGGGCGAATGTTTTAGGGAAAAATACGATTGAGGCATATCAGGCGTCAAAGCGCGGAGGAAATTTGCACTGTGAGCTTTTGGGAAACGGCAGAATTGCTATTAGTGGTGAAGCAACGCTTGTGGCAGTGTCTGATATAGTTGCGAAATTGTAGATCCTTTGGACATTTTGCGAAAAATGTCTGTCTAATTATATAGGATTTACCAATTGTATTTTGGACGGTATTCGGATATAATAGTATTAACCTGAAATGCAGTGAAGGTTCCTATTGTTTTTGAGCCTACATTACTTTAAACGGGATTCCTATATCGCCACGCGGATGTCAGGCCGCCTTAGTCAGCGGAAGGCAGATGTGTCGGCTGCGGTTGCCCACCTAGCTTTGCTAGGAGTCAAAAAATAGGAACCGCATTTTAGGGGTTACATATTTTACACTTTTACACGAAAGAGTATGAAGAAACATATGAACTGCGTGATGTACCCTATTTGAAAGCTTCCGCACTACAGGGGAAGTTTAGGATGCAAAGGACAATAGAATAGATAAGGAAACCTAAGATAAGGGATAGGAGAAACAACCTGAATTGTTTCTCCTTTTTCGTTTTTCATTTCTGAAGAAGATAGAAATCATAAAACAAATATTTCTAAAGATTAAAAATTTTCTAAAAACAAAAATAATCTAAAGATATTAATTATTCTAAAGTTAAAAATCATCCTTAAGATAAAAAATAGTCCAAAGATAAAATCATTCTAAAGATAAGGCGAATGTAAAGATTATATATCTATAAGGAGCTTCCGGATGAGAGATTCAATATTACGGAAATTATTTATGATACTGATCATTGTGATGGCGGTCGTTGTTGTTAAGCTTCAGGGCGCTGTTGAAGAAAAGCGGATGAATCAATATGTGGAGCGTTGTCTGGACAGGACATTGTCTGTATTTTCGATGGGAGAGGATCCGGGCAATAAGGCGGATATAAGTGAAAATGGTGAAGATAAACAGGAGCCTCAGAGTGGGGGATCCGACCCAAATGGCAATGCCGGCGATCCGCAGGGGACGGCATCTGAGGATCAGGCAGGCGCGGCTGAGCGTGAGCCGGGAACTGCGTCTATGGCGATCCGTGTCCTGCTGACCGGAGAACAGGGGTATGTTCATCATGATTTTAAATTGTCCTTTGAGGAAGATTATTATATTCAGAATGGACAGGAGATATATTATGGGGAGGCAGGGACATCCATTGATGAAGCGGATATTGCAAGTCTGTTTGCAAGGCAGGGCGAACGGAAAGAGCATGCCGGTGATGCACAAGGCAATGGACAGTCTATCGGAGCGGAAGATACGGAAGACGGCTTGATCGTCGGCATCTGGAAGGATGGCGGCTGGGATACGGATGCGGAATGGGAGTTAAGCATGGACGGCGGTGCGGGTGAGAACTATCAGGGNNTNATGGTGATNTCGGAGGCGGGAACCGGGACATCCGGCGGTCAACAGAACGGACAGGGGAGCGNNGGATATTATCTGGTNAATACCCTGCCNTTGGAAANTTATCTNTATTATGTCCTNCCCTCGGANATGCCNTCNANNTATCCGATGGAGGCATTGAAGGCGCAGGCAGTCTGNGCAAGATCCTATGCGATGCTGCAGATCAGNCAGGGGAGGCTGGAACAGTATGGCGCGGATGTGGACGATACNACTGCTTTTCAGGTCTATCATATACAGGGGACTTCAGAAGCCGCCAAGCAGGCGGTGGATGAGACGGCGGGACAATATCTTTCTTATCAGGGAGAACCCATTGAGGCATTTTATTATGCATGCTCCTGCGGACATTCCACGACAGCGGATATCTGGCGGGGGAGTAAAGGACGTGATTATTCCTATCTGGTGTATCGGGATTATGGAACGCTGGAACAGGAATCGCCTTGGTATCGATGGAGTTATCAGGCAAAGCAGTTTGATATTGAGGCGCTTAAAAGCAGGCTTCTGACGGTGCTGGCGCAGAATAAAAATTATATCAGTATCTACAGCGGGGCAGGTAGCTCCGAGGAAAGCTGGACGGAGATTACGGATCGCGGGAAGATGGAAGCAGTCATCAGCGGAATGAGTGNNGTACAGGANNTCCGGNTNAAGGAACGGCTTGCCGGAGAGGTGGCGGACTGCCTGCATATCACAAGCGGAAGCTATCACATCATGATAGAGGGGGAATATCATATCCGAAACATATTGACGGCGGATGGATATATGCTGATAAAACAGGATATGAGCGTTTCAGAGGGACTTACGCTTGTCCCCAGCGGATTTTTTGAGCTAGAGACAGTGAAACAGGATGGAAACCTGATCGGTTTTGTGTTGAAAGGCGGCGGCTTCGGGCATGGCGTCGGTATGTCGCAGTATGGGGCAAGATATCTGGCAGAGGAGGGAAAGGATTATGAATACATTTTGACATATTATTATGAAAATGTTACCATGGAAATGATTAATTAATTGGAGATTCTGCAAAGCGGAATGACGGGGATTATCGCAGTAGAACTGCTCTGACATGGAGGCTTGGCGTGATAGAAAAGGTCAAAAAAATATGTATTTGGTTGATCAATGTAATACTTGCGATCAGTAAGGCATTGCGGGAAAGTAAAGCGTCCCTGTTTGCGGCAAGCACCGCTTTTTTTGCATTTCTTTCCCTGATTCCGATGCTGATTCTGGTTTGTAGTATCCTGCCCTTTATTCATGGCTCGCAGGAGATGTTTCTATCCGTGATTGATTCCGTTTTGCCACGTTCTTTGGAGGCGTTCAGTACACGCATTATAGAAGAAATCTATGATAAATCAATTACGCTGCTTTCCGTTTCGGCGATTTTGATGCTGTGGGTTGCAGGAAAAGGTTTTTATGCCTTAAAGGCAGGAATCAATGTGATCCGACATGTCAGGGAATCCAGAGGAATGGTTTTTCAGCGAATGGTGGCATCACTTTATACGATCGTCTTTATTCTCTGCGTTGTATTTTCCTTTGTGTTTATGTTGTTTGGAAATTACCTGAATGAAGCGCTGATACGCATCCTTCCTACCTACAGTTATGTCTATCAGTTTATGATGCATTTTCGGTTTTTATTTGCGTGGGCGGTGATGACCGTATTTTTGCAGATCGCATTTGCAATTCTGCCCAATGAAAAGGTATCTGTCAGGCTGCAGCTTCCGGGGGCATTTTTTTCCAGTGTGGTATGGTCGGTATTTTCCTGGGGGTTTTCCATCTATATTGATAAGATGAACGGTTTTGGCATGTACGGAAGCCTGACGACGATCATCGCAATTATGATGTGGCTTTATATAGGTTTTTATATTCTGCTGATGGGAGTATCCATTAATGTTCATTTTGAGGAGAAATACCAGATTCTCCTTATGGAAAGAAAAAAACGGAGAGAAATGAAAAAGAAGGCAGACGTTACATAAAGTGTATTAAGAAAAAATATGAAGCAATCGTATTTGAAAGTATTAAAAATGTTAAAAAACATATTACGAAATTGGGGAGAAAAATAATTTATGAAGAAACGCGGTTTAGAAAATAAACGACATAATGAGACGGAACCTGATTTCAGTAAAAAAGGGTTTCGGTGGAAATTCCCCTTAGGACCGGGAAAAACGCTGCTGACCCTGCTATGTATCTGCATACTGGCAATGTCCCTGTCTGCCGATGCAGCGTGGCTGATCGGTTATCAGTATATGATCTGGTTTTTGTATATCGGTGCATTTTCCACGACGCTGATGCTGGTCATTGATATTTCCTCTATGATTGATTATTGGAAAAAACACAGGGGTAAGAATCTCCCAAGTTGACATGTATGGGAACTGTAGGTTGACATTTATAAAATTGTATTGAAAAAAATTCAATATAATGTTATGCTGTTTTCATAAAATTATTAAAGGAGGAAATTCATAATGGACGGATTTCTTAATTCCCTGGTAGCGCAGATCCCCAATTGGATCTATGCGGTTTTGATGTTGGTTGTGGCATTTGTTGCGGCAACGATTGTAAAGTCATTGATGGTAAAGCTTTTAAAAGCGTTGAAAGCGGAAGAAAAGCTTGCAAAGCTTGGCGTTAAGGATGCTTCGACAGGCAGCTCCGTTGAGTTTATTGCAAAATTGGCTTACTTTGTGACATTTCTTTTGTTCCTTCCCGGTGTGTTGGACAAGCTGGGCATGAACAGCGTTTCCCAGCCGATCACGAATATGGTCAATTCTTTCCTGGCATTTATTCCGAAGCTGGTGGGCGCGGGCATCATCATTGCAGTGGGCATATTCATTGCTAAGATCGTAAGAGATCTTCTGATTGCGCTTTTAAGGGCGACAAACATAGATCAGCTTCAGGCAAAGGCAGGGATTATGGTAACAGAGAGTTCCGCTCTTTCCACGATCATTTCCAATGTGGCATATGGAATCATCCTTTTGGTAATGATCACATCAGCGCTTGACGCTCTTGGCATTGCTGCTATCTCAGTACCGGCCAATAACATTGTAAAATCGATTTTTGATATGATTCCTTATGTGCTTGGCGCAATCGTGATCATTGCAGTTGGCGTATTTATCTCCAATCTGGTTGCCAAGCTTTTGGGAAGCCTGCTGGCAGGCGTAGGAACGGACAAGCTGATCGAGAAGATGACCGGCACGCCGTCCAAGAAAGTAGTACTTTCCAAGCTGATCAGTTCCGTTGTGAAATATGTTCTGATCGTCATCTTTATCGTGCAGGGCATCAATGTGCTGCAGCTCCCGGTGCTTACGGCAGTCGGCGCTTCCATTATCGATTATATGCCCGCAGTACTCAGCGCAGTGATCATCGTTGCGATTGGATTATTTGCAGCCAATACTGCTGAAACGGCGCTGGTTAATAAATTCCCGGAGGCGAAAGCAAGCGCGCTGGTTGCGAAGATCGCTATCTATGTATTGACAGCATTCCTTTGCTTAAGCCAGTTAAATGTTGCCAACGTGATCGTGGANACAACCTTTNTCCTTCNGATCGCAGCACTCTGCATTGCCTTTGCAGTGNNATTTGGCGTANGCGGACGTAAATTTGCCGAAACAACTTTGGATAAGCTGGAAAAAAAGATCGATGATAAANAATAGATNTGTCGCTTTACCGCTTGTGAAGAAAATAAATTCCAAGCGGAAAAGATGCTTGACAGATGNTTTGTAATTATATAAAATATGTTTTATAAAAATAATGGCANTGATGGTGCAAAGTAGCATTTTTCTAAGTTTCAGAGAGGGACAGNCGCCGGCTGAAAGCTGTNCTAACNAATGGAAAAAGACAGAAGCTTCCTCATGAGGATTTCTTTTGCGAATTTCACACCGGAGTCGATTGGCTGAATATTCATTATGAACGGTGACAGTCGGGTTTGCTGCTTCGTGTGCATAAGGATGATTAGGTCAGTCCGTGACTGCTCGTTACGCAGGAAAGAAGAGCCCGGCAACGGGAATGTGGGTGGTACCGCGGAAGTGATTTCGTCCCAGATATGTAGAGATATATATCTGGGACTTTTTATGCTTTAGGAAATGGAAGTTTGCTGCTGACGCAGCATGCGGACCGCATGGCGGGTAGGGAAGAAGGGCATTCCCCTCCCCGGTTTTATCAATGATCAAGGAAAGGATAAGCAAAAATGAAAGAAAGATTGGAAAAGATTAAGGCAGAAGCATTGCGGAAGATTTCCGAGAGCGATGTCCCGGAAAAGCTGAATGAGGTCAGGGTAAATTATCTTGGAAAAAAGGGTGAACTGACTGCCGTATTAAAGAGTATGAAGGATGTGGCGCCGGAAGACCGTCCAAAGGTCGGGCAGATGGTCAATGAGACAAGAGAGGCGATCGAGTCCGTGCTGGATGCTGCTGTAAAAAAATTGGAGCAGGCGGCCATGGAATTAAACATGAAGAAGGAAGTGATTGATGTCACGCTTCCCGCGAAGAAGCTTAAGATGGGACACAGACATCCCAATGCCATTGTATTGGAAGAGGTTGAGCGTATCTTTGTCGGTCTTGGTTATGAGGTTGTGGAAGGACCTGAGATTGAGAAAGATTATTATAATTTTGAAGCATTGAATATTCCCGCCGATCATCCGGCAAAGGACGAACAGGATACCTTTTATGTCAATGGCGATATCCTGCTGCGTACCCAGACCTCGCCGGTACAGGTGCGTGTCATGGAGCAGGGGAAGCTGCCGATCAAGATCCTTGCTCCGGGCAGGGTATTCAGGGCTGACGAAGTGGATGCTACTCATTCTCCGTCCTTCCATCAGATTGAGGGGCTGGTGATCGATAAGAATATCACATTTGCTGATTTGAAGGGAACGCTGGATCAGATTGCGAAGGAGCTGTTTGGTGCAGATACGAAATGTAAGTTCCGTCCGCATCATTTCCCGTTTACGGAGCCGTCAGCAGAGATGGATGTCTCCTGTTTTAAATGCGGGGGTGCCGGATGCCGTTTTTGTAAAGGCGCCGGCTGGATTGAGATACTGGGATGCGGCATGGTGCATCCGAAGGTATTGAAGATGAGCGGCATTGATCCGGAAGAATATACGGGATTTGCATTTGGTATCGGACTGGAGCGTATCACGCTGCTTAAATATGAAATAGACGATATGCGGCTGCTGTATGAGAATGACGACAGATTTTTGAGGCAGTTCTGAGCAGAAAAATGATAAATATATCAAGAAGCAGTACTGAGCAGAAAAATGACAATAGTGACTAAGAAGCAGTTCTGAGCAGGAAATAAAAATATCGAGTGGAGTATATTGGAGGAAGAATAGATGAATTCAGCATTATCATGGATCAAGGCATATGTCCCGGAACTGGAGTGCACCGATCAGGAGTATTTTGATAAAATGACATTGTCCGGGACAAAAGTAGAGGGATATGAGCGGAAGGACAAGAATCTGGAAAAGATCGTCGTAGGCAGGATAGAGTCCATCGAAAAGCATCCCGATGCGGATAAGCTTATTATCTGTCAGGTGGATGTTGGGACGGAGAAACTGCAGATCGTGACGGGCGCACCGAATGTCAGCGTCGGTGATCTGGTGCCGGTGGTACTGGACGGCGGCAAGGTGGCTGGCGGCCATGACGGCGGACCGCTTCCGGAGGATGGGATCACGATTAAGTGCGGGAAGCTGCGCGGTGTTGATTCCTATGGAATGATGTGTTCCATTGAGGAACTTGGATCTGACCGGAATATGTATCCGGAAGCCCCGGAGTATGGGATCTATATCTTTGAAAAGGACAGCTGCAAACCGGGTGATGATGCCATTGAGGTACTCGGTCTGCATGATACGGTATTTGAATACGAGATTACTTCTAACCGTGTGGACTGTTACAGCATCCTCGGCATAGCACGGGAAGCGGCGGCAACCTTTGGCAAGCCCTTTGTCCCGCCTGTGGTAGAGGTGAAGGGCGGAGGCGGAGATATCTCTGATTATATTTCGGTAGAGGTTGTGGATACGGATCTCTGCTCCAGATATTGTTCCAAGGTATGTAAGAATATTAAGATTGCGCCCTCGCCCAAATGGATGCAGAGACGTCTTGCGGCAAGCGGCATCCGGCCGATCAATAATCTGGTGGATATCACAAACTATGTCATGGCGGAGTATGGCCAGCCGATGCATGCTTTTGATCTGGATATGATCGCGGGACATAAGATCATCGTGCGCCGCGCAAAGGATGGCGATCAGTTCCAGACGCTGGACGGACAGATAAGGACGATGGATCGGGATGTGCTGATGATCTGCGATGCCGAAAAGGAGATCGGTATTGCCGGCATCATGGGCGGAGAGAATTCCAAGATTACAGATGAAGTAAAGACTGTTGTATTTGAGGCGGCAACCTTCCATGGGGCGAATATCAGAAAGAGCGCAAAGCGTATCGGATTAAGAACGGATGCCTCCGGTATCTTTGAAAAGGGACTGGATCCGAGAAATGCTGAGGCAGCGATCATGCGCGCCTGTCAGTTAATTGAGGAACTGGGCTGCGGCGAGGTGGTGGACGGCATGATCGATGTGAAGCAGCCGCTTGCGCCCCTGCGTATGCTGCCCTTTGAACCGGAAAAATATAATAAGCTTCTGGGAACGGATATCCCCCAAAAGGATATGTTGGATATGTTCGAGCGTCTGGGAATTAATGTGATCGTAAACAGCTGCGGTGATAAATGCCTGGAAATACCATCCTTCCGTCAGGATTTGATTGAAAGTGCGGATATTGCTGAGGAAGTTGCGAGATTCTATGGATATGATAAGATTCCGGTATCGCTGCCGAGATCTTCCGCAACTGCCGGAAAGCTTTCCTATAAATTAAGGATCGAACAGAAGGCAAGGGATATTGCGGAATATTGCGGATTTTCACAGGGCATGTGTTATTCCTTTGAAAGTCCGAAGGTATTTGATAAGCTGCTGATCCCGGAGGATGATGAACTGCGGAGGGCGGTCGTGATCTCCAATCCGCTGGGCGAGGATTTCTCCATCATGCGTACGTTACCGATCAACGGCATGCTGACTTCTCTTTCGACAAATTATAACCGTAGGAATAAGGATGTCAGACTGTATGAATTAGGAAATATCTATCTGCCTAAAAGTCTGCCCGTGACGGAGCTGCCGGATGAACGGATGCAGTTTACGCTTGGCATGTATGGGGAAGGCGACTTCTTCACAATGAAGGGAGTGGTAGAGGAATTCTTAGAGGCAGTTGGCATGAAGAAAATCTGCGGCTATGATCCGAATGCCGGAAAGACATTTTTACATCCCGGACGTCAGGCGGATATTATCTATGATGGTGTGAAGATCGGTTATCTGGGCGAGGTACATCCTATGGTATGCGCCAATTATTCCATAAAAAGCAAGGTGTATCTTGCAGTTCTGGATATGCCGTCGATCGTGCCGATGACAAGCTTTGACCGTAAATATACCGGCATTGCCAGATTCCCGGCTGTGACAAGGGATATCAGTATGGTTGTGCCGAAGGAAGTGCTTGCGGGAGATATCGAAAAGATGATCTGTCAGCGCGGAGGTAAGATTCTTGAAGGTGTCCGTCTGTTTGATATTTATGAGGGGGATCAGATCAAAGAAGGATTTAAGTCGATTGCATATTCTTTGTCATTCAGGGATATGACTAAGACATTGAATGAAGAAGACGTGAATACCGTTATGAAGAAGATCCTGAACGGGCTGGAGAGCATGAAGATCGAGCTGAGATCATAAGTATTACAGACGATTGTCTAATAAGAATTTTAGGCAATTGCGAAACTCTCAATAACGTAAATATTATTGTGCAGCATTGACAAATTCATAAGCAGACTTTTGAAAAACGCCGGCACTTAGATGCCGTTCTTTGGCATCTTATGTACCGCTGCGCTTTTTCACGAAGCGAAAGCGTGTCTGCGTTGAATTGTCAATGATGCACAATAGGAAAGAATTTGAACAGAGTTTCGCAAATATCTAATAAGAATTTATTAAAAAAGGAGAATTGCTTATATATGGAAAAGAAAAGCGCATGGACATTATACTCTAAGACGGAATTAAAAAAGGTGGATGCTTACGCAAAGGCGTATATGGATTTTCTGAACAAGGGAAAGACCGAACGGGAATGTACGGATTATATTATCAATGAGATCGAGCGGGAAGGCTATCAGGAATTTGGCAGTCTGATGAAGAAGAAAAAGAAGCTTGCCAAAGGCGATAAGGTTTATTTCTGCGGAATGAATAAGACGCTGCTGATGTTTCATGTCGGTACTGCGCCGATTGAGGAGGGCATGAATATTCTGGGCGCGCATATTGATTCGCCGCGTCTGGACGTGAAATCGAATCCCCTGTATGAGGATGGCGGATTTGCTTATTTTGATACGCATTATTACGGAGGTATTAAAAAATATCAGTGGGTGACAATCCCGCTGGCAATCCATGGCGTGGTTGTGAAAAAAGATGGTACGACGGTTATTGTAAATGTCGGCGAGGAGGAAGACGATCCGGTATTTTTTATCTCCGACCTGCTGATCCACCTTGCTTCAGAGCAGATGGAAAAGAAAGCCAACAAGGTGGTGGAAGGCGAGGCGCTTGATGTGATCATTGCCAACAGTCCGCTGCCGCAGCAGAACAAACCGAAAGATAAAGAGAAGGACAAAGAGAAAAAAGCAGAGGAGAAGGAAGCGGTCAAGAAAAATGTACTTGCCATCCTGAAGGAATATTATCAGATTGAGGAGGAGGATTTCCAAAGTGCAGAGCTGGAGATCGTTCCGGCAGGGAAGGCAAGGGAAGCGGGATTTGACAGGAGCATGATCCTCTCTTATGGACATGATGACCGTGTATGCGCATTTTCTTCCTACCGGGCGATGCTGGAGGTTAATGATGCAAAGCGCACGACCTGCTGCATCCTTACGGATAAGGAGGAGATCGGAAGCGTCGGCGCGACCGGGATGAAATCAAGATTTTTTGAAAACAGCGTTGCGGAGCTGATGAATGCCATGGGATGTTACAGTGAGCTGGCGCTCAGACGCGTGCTTGCCAATTCATTTATGCTGTCCTCTGATGTAACAAGCGGCTTTGATCCGCTCTATGCGTCCAGCTTTGATAAGAAAAATGTGGCAATGCTGGGGTATGGCTTTGACTTTTGTAAATTTACCGGTTCCCGTGGAAAATCAGGTTCTAATGATGCCAATGCGGAATATCTTGGCAAGATCAGAAAGATCATGGACGATGCCGGTGCGATGTATCAGATGTCGGAGCTTGGGAAAGTGGATCTTGGCGGTGGCGGCACGATCGCTTATATCATGGCGCTGTATGGCATGAATGTTATCGACTGCGGCGTACCCGTGATGAATATGCATGCGCCGTATGAAGCCATCAGCAAGGCGGATATCTACGAAAACAGGAAGGGATATATCGCGTTTCTGAGAAATGCGTAAAACATCAGGAATGAAAAACGCAAAAGGCGCGTTTTTCATTNCTGTTTGAGCCGCCGAAGGCGGCATGGGGAGTAATATGGAAACCGGATTTNGTAAATCAGATTATTATTATGAACTGCCGGAGGAACTGATCGCTCAGGANCCTCTGGCAGANCGNGCTTCTTCAAGGCTTATGGTTCTGGATAAGNAGACCGGCAGTATCGTACATAGACATTTTTATGACATTATTGATTATCTGCAGCCGGGGGATTGTCTGGTATTGAATAATACGAAGGTCATGCCGGCGAGGCTTTACAGCGTGAAAGAGGAAACAGGAGCCGTGATCGAGGTACTGTTATTAAAACGGCTTGCCGACGGATGTTTTGAGACGCTGGTCAGACCGGGGAAAAAGGCAAAGCCGGGGACGGTTCTGAGCTTTGGGGGCGGGATTTTAAAGGGAACGGTTCTGGAGGTATTGGAGGAAGGCAACCGTAAGATTCAGTTTACTTATGAAGGCATCTTTGAGGAAATCCTGGACCAGCTTGGAGAAATGCCGCTTCCGCCTTATATTCATCATAAGCTTCAGGATAAGAACCGTTATCAGACAGTTTATGCCAAAGAGGAAGGCTCGGCGGCTGCACCGACAGCGGGGCTTCATTTTACGAAGGAGCTTTTGCAGAAGATAGAAGATAAAGGAGTGCGTCTTGTGTATGTGACGCTTCATGTGGGGCTTGGAACCTTCCGGCCGGTCAAGGCTGAGAATATTCTTGAACATCATATGCATAAGGAAGCGTATCATGTGGAGGAAGCTGCGGCACGTCTGATCAATGAGACGAAAAATGCGGGAAAGCGCGTGATCTGCGTAGGAACCACCAGTGTCCGGACGGTGGAAAGCGCCGCGAAGGAGGATGGTCAGGTGGCTGCGGGAAATGGGGATACGGGAATCTTTATCTACCCGGGATACCGTTTTCGGGTGCCGGATGCATTGATTACGAATTTTCATCTGCCGGAATCGACGCTGCTTATGCTGGTATCTGCATTGGCAGGGAGAGAAAATGTTTTGAAAGCTTATGAAGAGGCTGTACGGGAAAAATACAGATTTTTCTCGTTTGGCGACTGCATGCTCATCATGTAATTGCGATATTTCAGATAGATACTTGCGAGATTTGACGATACATGATATAATCTTATATCATGTGTTAATACATTTATTTTTTGGGATAAAGTATTAGGGTAAAGGAGATTGTTATGCAGGAAAAAAGAAAAAGCAGGCGTATGGAATTGGAATCCCAGATCTATCTTAAGAGACTTGATCAGCCGGATGAGCCTGTGGAGACCGTTGATATTCAGTTGAAAGATGTTTCAAAAAGCGGCGTTGGTTTTACCTGTGCTTATGATCTGTCGATCGGGGCAGTCTATCAGTGCGAACTTACCTTGTGGACGAAGGAAAAGATCCAGTCCTTTATAGAAGTTGTGCGGGTAATGCCGCGAGAAGACGCGAATTTTTACGGCGGAATCTTTGTCGGTATGTCGGAAATGGATATGAAGCGTATTGAGATATATTTTACGCTGCATGATAATGAACTGAGTTAATATAGAATCAGAATACAAAGCGGCTGCCTTGATGGCAGCCTTTTTATTTGCACAGGTCCGCATATGGAAGTTTGCTGCTGACGCAGCATGCGGACCGCGCGGCGAGCAGGTGAGAAGGTCATTCCCCTGCTCGATTGGGGGAATGCCGGTTTAGGCATTTCAGTGATGGTATATGGTATAGTGGTTTTGATTGCTTGTCAATACCGGTATTGCAGCCTGTAAAGATTTCTCATCATAAAAGACGATATAAAGCACTCCTTCGGAATGTTCCCTGTTGTGGGTGATGCCGATATTTTTGATGCTGATATCATGCTCCGCTAAGGTCGTGGCAACACGTGCGATTGCGCCGGCTTCATCCGGAACGTCAAGGTAAAGCTGAAATGCTTTCTGAATAGACCCTGAGGCTCTGTCACTTAAGCTGTTCCTATAGCTTCCGGCTGTTTCAAACAGCTCATAGATCTTCTGAAATTCCTGATTGCTGATGTCTTCAGAAAGCTTCTCAAGCTGATTGATATATTTGTCTAACAGGATCAGAATCTGCTCCGCGTTGCTGCGGCAGATATGCTCCCACATGGTCGGGGAAGACGAGGCGATCCTTGTGATGTCTTTAAATCCCCCTGCGGCAATCATTTTCATAAACTGATCGGGCGAATCATTCTCCTCCACCAGCCTGACCAATGCCGCCGCGATCAGATGCGGCACATGGCTGATTGCTGCCGTGGCATAATCGTGCTTCTTATCGTCTGACCTGACCGGCAGGGCATGGAGAGATTCAATAAACTGAAAAAATTCCTCATAACGGTTCTCAGGCAGACGGCTTCCCGGCGTCAGGATATAATAAGCATTCTCAAGGAGCATGTCGGAGGAATGGACATAACCTGTCTTTTCACTTCCGGCCATCGGATGGCCGCCGATAAAGCGGTCGGACAGTCCGAGAGCTTCGATCTCCTTGTGAATATCCCCCTTGACGCTTCCGACGTCGGTCAGGATGCAGTCCTTTGACAGATAGGGAAGCATCTTTTGGAGATTGGCAACATTGATACCGACTGGAGAGCACAAAAAGATATAATCGCTTTCCCCAATACGGTCTGTGACATCCTGCATAGCATAGTCGATTACCTTATCTTCAAGAGCAAGCCGGAGATTTTCCGGGCTGCGGTTATAACCCCGGATATCGGCATCAGGATGATATCTTCTGATTGATTTGGCGATGGAGCCGCCGATCAGCCCCAGACCGATAATTGTACAGGTTAGTTTTTTTTCTGCCATGAGCCTTCTCCTTCGGGTTTTTGATGCGCTTTTATCATATCATTGCCTGTCTGCCTCGTCAAGAACACGGCTGCTGTGGTATAAGAAAAAAATAAAATGAAAAAATGCACAATTCCTTGTTGTAATATCCCGCTATTTTTAGTAAGATATACTTATGGAATAAAAAAGGGCGGAGGGACGGCAGGATCACTGCCCGGAAATATTCCCAATATGGGATTGGAGGGTTATTTACATGAATGTTTACACAACGGAAAAGATCAGAAACGTGGTTTTGCTTGGCCATGGCGGTGCCGGAAAGACGAGTCTTGCAGAAGCGATGGGGTATCTTTCAGGACTGACGTCACGTATGGGAAGGGTGGAGGATGGCAATACCATCTCCGACTTTGGCAAGGAAGAACAGAAGCGTCATACNTCGGTTTCGACAAGCGTGATTCCTATGGAGTGGAGCGACTGCAAGATCAATGTTTTAGATACACCGGGCGGATTTGATTTTGTCGGGGAGATGGAAGAAGCAGTCAGCGCTGCGGATGCGGCGGTCATCGTGGTATCCGGAAAGGCAGGCGTGGAAGCGGGAACGGAGAAAGCNTGGGANATCTGCGAGAAGAANAATCTTCCGCGTATGTTTTTCGTNACGGATATGGATGTTGANAACGCATCNTATAAGAATGTNGTGGANGANCTTACGGAGCGTTACGGAAANAGGATNGCGCCGCTGCANCTTCCNATCAGGGAGAATGAAAAATTTGTGGGCTATGTCAATGTCATCAGCGAGAAAGCGCAGAAATGGGCCGGCAAGGAAGTGGTTGACTGTGAGATACCGGATTACAGCGTAGAATATCTGACCCAATACAAGGAACTTTTGATGGAAGCGGTGGCGGAGACGAGCGAGGATCTGATGGAGCGTTATTTCTCCGGCGAGACTTTTTCCGAGGATGAAATCAGGGCGGCTCTTCGGATCAGCGTAAACAGCTGCAGCATCGTGCCGATCTCCATGGGTTCCAATATCCTCTGTCAGGGTATCTATACTCTGCTGGACGATATCGTAAAGCTGATGCCCAGTCCGATGAATAAAGAAGTTGCAGGCATCAGCTTAAAAACGAATGAGATCTTCCATGCGAATTATGATTTTTCCAAAGTAAAATCCGCATATATCTGGAAGACGATCGTGGATCCGTTTATCGGGAAATATTCGCTGATTAAGGTGATGTCGGGCGTATTAAAGACGGATGACCTTCTTTATAACAAAGAGAAAGAGATCGAGGAAAAGATCGGCAAGATGTATATTCTGCAGGGCAGCAAGCCAATTGAAGTCAAGGAGCTTCATGCCGGAGATATCGGCGCGCTTGCGAAGCTGACAGCCGCAAGGACGGGCAATACCCTTTCTACAAAGGCTAATCCGATCCAGTACGGTAAATATGAGATCTCCACGCCTTATACATACCTTCGTTATAAACCGAAGAATAAGGGTGATGTGGATAAGGTTGCACAGACACTGCAAAAGATGAGCCATGAGGATCAGACGCTGCGTATCGTCAATGACAGCGAGAACCGNCAGACATTGATTTACGGCATCAGTGAGCAGCANCTGGANACNGTCGTGTCCAGAATGNTGAATGAATATAAAGTNGAGGTNGAGCTCAGCAAGCCTAAGATTGNATNTAANGAGACCANCCGCAAGAAATCGGACGNAGAATATAANTATAAAAAGCAGAGCGNCGGTCNTGGACAANNCGGTCACGNAAAAANGAGATNTGAGCCGTCAGGAGATCTGGAGCAGTCATATGAATTTACGCAGGAAGTGGTGGGCGGCGCCGTACCTAAGAACTTCTTCCCGGCAGTAGAAAAGGGACTGCAGGAAGCAGTCATCCGCGGACCGTTGGCGGCGTATCCGGTAGTGGGCGTAAAGGGCACTCTTTACGACGGTTCCTACCATCCGGTTGATTCTTCTGAAATGGCGTTTAAGGTGGCTGCAATGCAGGCATTTAAGAAAGGATTTATGGAGGCAACTCCAGTATTGCTGGAGCCGATTGCATCCCTGAAGGTGACTGTGCCGGACAATTATACCGGCGACGTTATGGGCGATCTGAATAAGAGAAGGGGACGTGTGCTCGGCATGAACCCTACCGGCAGCGGCAAGCAGGTGATCGAGGCGGAGATCCCGATGTCCTGCTTNTCCGGCTACTGTACCGATCTGCGCTCCATGACGGGCGGCAGAGGCAGTTATGAATATGCGCTTGCCCGTTATGAACAGGCTCCGGCTGACGTACAGGAGAAAGAAGTCAAGGCAAGNGCGGAAGCGGTAGCGGAGGGTTACCGGGAAGANTAACGTTTTTNGCTCTCCTGCATCANNTGNTCGATATATTNATTTTGTTCCGNTGAGGAANTGNTTCGGATGGCTGCAATGATAAATTGNATCTCNGCATCCGTAAAAGTGAGCTGCTTTTCTTTTGAAANCCGNATNAGGCGGGTGAGATAGGGAAGCAGCTCCTGTTTTTTCAGGTTACGGCTGCCTTCGATTGCTTCATTCAAAAAATCTACCTTTTCCGGTGACATATCATCCGGAAGCTTTATATTTTTCCAGATATCCTGTTCCATAATATAATTTCTTCCTTTCTATAGATTATAATATTGATTTATGATAGCTTGTGGCGATAGATCAAGATGGATGATTCATCTGCATCAGCATTTCAACCATTGCCTGATTTTCAGGCGGGACCATGCTCTTTAACATTTCCATCATTCCGGGATTCATACCGCCGGAATGCATGCTGTCGCTGCCGGATTTGTATTTTGTGTCATCATCACTGGCGTCGGACGAGACGTTTATGCCGCCGTCTTTGATATCAGCGAAGGCGCTTGAACCGCCGCCTGATGTATCGGAACAGCTTTGGAAGATGTTGTCGGCAGAAAGCGGCCCAAGCGCCTCCATCAGATCTTTCATCTGCTGATACATTCGGAACATAGATGCCATGTTGATAAACTGTTCCAGCTTTTGGGCGGTCGGTTCGGTCAGGGACGGCCTGATTGCGGCAAATACCTGTTCATAGTCGTCGATTCCCATGGGCTCACAGCGTTGACGGGGACTTCGCATCCATTGTATCAGCTGCTGCAGCTCCATGAATTTGACTAACAGAAGCAGCTCCGGCTGTCTGTCAGATGGGAGAAAGAGAGAGAGCGCTTTCAGCAGGATAGTGGTATCCGTACTGCAGCGGCGGTCCAAGTCGTCGATTTTATTATGGCGTAAATCTTCCATATGCGTAAGCCTTTACCCTGTTTCTGTTATAGTTTATGAACTGCCGAAAGTAAAAATGAAAAACAAAAGATATTCCCCGTAAAATCTCATTGACGGATAGATGCAAAAGGGCTGCCGAAAGGCAGCCCCCGTTTGCTTTGGTAGAGATCCGCTTACATTAGCAGCAGCCTGAAGAGTTATTGCCGCAGCAGTTGAAGAGCACGAGCAGGATAATAATCCATTCACAGCAGGAGCCATTGCCGTTGCCGCCGAAAAGATTGCTTAATCCGCTGCCACATCCGCATCCGCATGAGTCATCACGGGAGTCCCCACCGCAGCAGTTGTTCAGGAAAAAGATGATCAGGATGATCCAGATCCAGTTTCCACAACCACAGCCGCTTCTGTCATTGCCAGAGCATCCACACTGGGTAGCTGA
>WFLX010006872.1_pt1 | contig 19419 bp, 11 predicted proteins | sample 4967041 | NCBI WGS metagenome assembly WFLX01 (sample SAMN12857096, study PRJNA449069) | gut metagenome | isolation source: stool from male and female vole | host: Microtus ochrogaster | place: USA:Florida | collected 2017
AGATTGGGGACATCTTCAATAAGAATCAGTTTCATAGCTTTGTTTGTCTCCTATTTGGGTTAATTATTTCATGAGGTCGGTTACGTAGGGGAGCAGAGCCAGGTGGCGGGCGCGCTTAACGGCCTGAGCTACGCGGCGCTGGAACTTCAGCGAGTTGCCGGTGATGCGACGGGGAAGGAGTTTGCCCTGTTCGTTGAGGAATTTCTTCAGGAATTCGGGGTCCTTGTAGTCAACGTACTTGATGCCGGCGCGTTTGAAGCGGCAATATTTCTTTTTGTTCTTGTCCACGTTGGGGGTGGAGAGATAGCGGATTTCGGAATTAGCTTGTGCCATAATTTTCTTCAGTGGGGATTATTCGGCAACGGGAGCCTGTTCAACGGGAGCCTGAGCGGGAGCGTTGCGGTGNGCGCGGCGCTTGTCGGCNTATTCTTTAGCATACTTGTCGAGACGGAANGTNAGGAANCGCATAACGCGTTCGTCGCGACGATAAGCGGTTTCGAGCTTTTTAACGATGGTGGGATCGGCATCGAATTCAACCAGAGTGTAGTAGCCGGTCGATTTCTTTTCGATGGGGTAGGCGAGTTTGCGCAGGCCCCAGTTTTCTTCGTTCACGATTGCTGCGCCGTTGTCGGTCAGAATCTTAGTGAACTTGTCTACCGCTTCCTTTGCCTGGGCGTCAGACAAAACGGGAGTCAGAATGAAAACGGTTTCGTAGTTGTTCATTTTGGATTTTGTTGGTTAATAAAAATTGGTTTACATGCTCTAAAAGCGCCGCAAAGTTACAAAAAAAAATCCACACCACAAAATTTTCCGCAAATTGGCAGTTGATAATTAGCAATTAGTAAAGAGCCTGCCGCCTTGCGGGGGTGTGGGCAGCTTGCTCACACAGTGAATGAACGACGGCGAGCCGCGTCCTCAAAAAAATTCAATATTCAACATTCAACATTCAAAATTATTTTGTAACTTTGCCGACGCAGACCGCTTTGCAGAAGCCCGGTCAGGGCAACGCGGGCGGGAAGCAGACATTTTGAAATGCGTTTACTCGACGCTCTTTCTTGACATACCGAAATCTGGAAAATTTCTATCACTGTCAAGGATGAGACAACAGTAGATGCTTTATGGGTATATGAATATAACCGACCAATCGCGCGTGAGCGCGTTGGTTTGGAGTAATCATATATTGCGTGAGGCTTCTGCGTTGTCCGTTCAACAGTGATGGGCATTCCAGAGCCTCGGTATGATGAACGGGCAACAAGTAAGGCCGTCACGCATTTTTTTGCTAACCCCCTAACCGCCAACGCAGTCGGCCCCGCGGCAACCCATTCACACATGAAGCGACAATTACTTCTATCGCTTGCAGCAACTATGCTTGCCCTCCCCGCCATCGCTCACGGTTTCTGGTATTCCTACGAGGGAAAACGTCTTTCATACACTATCCTTGACGAGGCGACAAAAACCTGCCAAGTCACCTCAGGACAATCTGTATCAGGGGATCTAATTATTCCTAATGCAGTAATATATGGTAAAGATGAATATAAAGTAACTGAGATTAATAATGGGGCATTTAGTTATTGTGATGAATTACAGTCGATTGTGATTCCAAATTCTGTAGAGAGGATAGGCAATGATGCTTTCCGATTCTGCGAGAATTTAAGGACCGTTACATTATCTAAATCACTCAAACATATAGGGAATGAGGCTTTTAGGCGCTGTAACAGTTTGAAAGCCTTCTTTTTGCCTTCCTCGGTAACCAGTTTAGGATATGGCCCTTTTGATGATTGTCACTCTTTGGAAACAATAGAAGTCGATGATAAAAATTCTAACTTCGTATCAATTGATGGAGTTCTATTTGATAAAAACCTTGAAACGCTGATTCAATTTCCTGCCGGTAAGACAAGTATTAAATATTCAATTCCAGCACAGGTCAATAAAATTGGTGGTTTTGCATTTTTTGGGTGTAAGAATTTATTATCTGTTGAAATTCCAGACGCCGTTTCCAATATTGATAACGCTGCATTCTATGAGTGTACAGGAATAACATCTATTAAGATTCCCGACCATGTTACGTATGTCGGAGTGAACGCTTTTTGGGGATGTAGTAATTTAAAAACAGTTGAGTCAAAAGCATTAATCCCTCCAGTATGCGGTGCTGTAACGTTCGATAAGAGTACTTATGGAGAAGGAGTTCTATATGTTTCACCAGATGCTATTGCGGCTTATGAAGTTGCAGATGAATGGAAGAATTTTGCAAAAATTGCAATTGATAGCGACTTGGTTAGTAACTTTGAAATATTAACAAATAAGAATACGAAGATTGATGTGGTTGATGGCGCGATTGTGGTTAATGGCGCGGAAAGCGTAAGAATCTATAACACCTCGGGCGCACAGGTCTATGCCGGCGAGTCGGGCCGCATAGAGCTTCCTTCGGGCATCTACCTCGTGGTCACCGACTCCGTTACCAAGAAAGTACACATCTAATACTCCCAAAACCTCACTTCAAAGCCGCAAAGTCTTAGCGCCTTGCGGCTTTTTGGTTGAAAGAACCTCTACTTTTTGCGGTTGCGGTAATCGAGGCGTCCGCGGGTCATTTGCTCGCGGATGCCTCCCTCTTTCAAAAAGTCCTCTTTTGCGCGCTCTATCAACCTGCGCAGAAACACGTCGGTTTGATGAATCAACGTAATTGCAAGATTGCAAACCATTTCCGGTGTACATTTATCAAACATTTGGCGATAAAATGCAGAATCGTTGTTGGCAGTGCAAATCGCGCGAAGTTTATTGAGCCGCGGATGCCCGAAAGCCCACTGTTCGAGATTGTTTATGCGCAAGTAGTCCTCATAGTCAAGCAGAAGCTCCTGAAGCGAAGCCTTGGCAACGTTGAGCAACTTGATTTCCGATTCACGCGAAGTGGTCGAGGCCGAGCATCCCTCGGCAATGTTTTGCTTTCCGCTGCGCGCCGCCTGAATCATCTGGTCCATAGTCCGGTCACCCCTTGATATATACTTGCGAGCAAAGAGAACCGTGATGTCGTAGATGCACTCCGACTTCTGAAAAGCTATCAGCGCGCGATAATTGCCGCGCAGCGGGAGAAACGGCTGGCTGAGATTATTGGACATATAAGACTAATTCGACTAATTTGCCAGCAAAGATAACAAAATTCCTCATTTATGGCAAATTTGTTTGCGCTCAAATAAAAATTCGTTTTGTTGCTTCAGAAGATTTTCGTAAATTTGCGGGTTATGGAATTTAAACTTGATTCTGCATATAAGCCGACTGGCGACCAGCCCCAGGCTATCGAGGCGCTTGCCCGTGGAGTGGAGGAGGGGGCTGATGCCCAGGTGCTTCTCGGCGTTACCGGCTCGGGCAAAACCTTTACTATGGCCAATGTTATCCAAAAGGTGCAGCGGCCAACCCTGATTCTCTCTCACAATAAAACGCTGGCGGCACAGCTCTATTCGGAGTTTAAGCAGTTCTTTCCCGACAACTCTGTGCAATATTTTGTCAGCTACTACGATTATTATCAGCCCGAGGCATATATTCCGGGCATTGACCGCTATATTGAAAAAGACCTGATGATCAACGACGAAATCGAGCGCCTGAGGCTCTCGACGGTGTCGGCGCTGCTTTCGGGTCGCAAGGATGTGGTTGTTGTCAGCTCGGTCAGCTGCCTCTTTGGCATGGGCAATCCGGCGGACTTCGACGCGAGCGTCATTGAGCTGCGCGTCGGCCAGAAAATCGGCCGCAATGATTTTCTGCGCCAGCTCGTTGCCTCGCTCTATAGCCGCAACGAGGCCGACCTGGGGCGCGGCACTTTCCGCGTTCGCGGCGACACGGTGGAGATTCGCCTGGCCTACGAAGACATTGTGCTGCGCGTCAGCTTCTGGGGCGACGAGGTAGAGTCGATAAAAACCGTTCATCCGGTCGACGGCATCAGCCTCGGCGTTCACGACGTGTTTAAAATCTATCCGGCCAACCTGTTCGTAACGAGCCAGGAGCGCCAGAATGCCGCGCTGAGCCAGATTGCCCTCGACCTGGGCGAGCGCATCGGCGACTTTGAGCGCGAAGACCGCCTGCTGGAGGCGCAGCGCATCCGCGAGCGCGTGACCTACGATATGGAGATGATTCGCGAACTGGGCCACTGCTCCGGAATTGAAAACTATTCGCGCTATTTCGACGGCCGGCGCCCCGGCGAGCGCCCGTTCTGTCTGCTCGACTATTTCCCCAAGGATTTCCTTACGATTATCGACGAAAGCCACGTTACGGTTCCGCAAATCCGGGCTATGTATGGCGGCGACGTGTCGCGCAAGAACAACCTTGTTGACTACGGCTTCCGCCTGCCCGCGGCGCTCGACAACCGCCCCCTCAAGTTCGAGGAATTCGAGGCCTTGGTGCCGCAAACCATCTACGTTTCCGCAACTCCGGCCGACTATGAGCTGCAGCGCAGCGAGGGCGTAATCGTTGAGCAGGTAATCCGCCCGACCGGCCTGCTCGACCCCGTTATCGAAGTTCGCCCCTCGCTGAACCAGATCGACGACCTGATGGAGGAAATCCGCATCCGCACCGAAAAGGGCGAGCGCACGCTGGTTACCACCCTCACCAAGCGTATGGCCGAGGAACTGAATGCCTATCTGCAGAAATTCGACATACAGACCGCTTATATGCACAGCGACGTCGACACCATGGAGCGCATCAGGATTCTCGACGACCTGCGCGCCGGGACCTACGACGTGCTCATCGGCGTTAACCTTCTGCGCGAGGGCCTCGACCTGCCCGAGGTGAGCCTCGTGGCCATTCTCGATGCCGACAAGGAGGGCTTTTTGCGCTCACACCGCTCGCTGACCCAGACCGTGGGCCGTGCCGCGCGCAACCTCAACGGCCGGGTTATAATGTATGCCGACAAGGTTACCGACTCCATGGCCAAAACCATTGAGGAAACCGAGCGCCGGCGCACCCTGCAGCTGGCCTATAACGAAGAGCACGGCATTACCCCGCAGGCCATTGTCAAGGCCCGCAACCGCATTGTCGGGCTCGACCGCGACGCCATTGAAGANCTCACTCCGGCAGGCCGCATCGACAACAAAAAGNNCAAAACAACCAAGCCNGCNAAGGCTGCGGCNCCCACGCCCTACGACCTCGAATTTTCGCGCAGCGTGAATCTTGCCGCCGATCCGGTGGTGGCCTATATGACGCCGGTTGAGATGCGCAAGAATATCGAAAAACTGCGCCAGCAAATGATGGCCGCCGCCAAGAAAATGGACTTTCTGGAAGCTGCCCGCCTGCGCGACGAAATGCTCAAGATGCAGAAGACTCTCGAAGCCAAGGAGGCTGCGCAATGATTGCCGCCGACCGCTATTTGCCCACCTCCGTCAAGGAGATGGAGGCGCTGGGCTGGGACCACGTGGACGTGGTGCTCTTTTCGGGCGACGCCTACGTTGACCACCCCTCGTTTGGCGCGGCGGTTATCGGCCGCACGCTGCAGGCCCTGGGGCTGAACGTAGCCATAGTGCCGCAGCCTAACTGGCGCGACGATTTGCGCGACTTTAAGAAGTTCGGAGCCCCGCGCCTCTTTTTCGGCATTTCACCCGGCGCCATGGACTCGATGGTTAACCACTACACGGCNGCGCGCCGCAAGCGCCACGACGANGCCTACACTCCCGGNGGCCGCGCCGGCGCCCGCCCCGACTATCCAACGATTGTCTACTCCGANATCTTGCGCAAACTNTATCCCGACGTGCCTATAATTGCCGGCGGCATAGAGGCGAGCATGCGCCGGCTGAGCCACTATGACTACTGGCAAGACCGCTTGCGGCCGTCGATTATCGTCGATGCGCCGGTCGACATGATTATCTACGGCATGGGCGAAAAGCCGATTACAGAGCTGGTGCGCCGNCTCCGNGCGGGAGAGAAAATCGGCGAAATCGTTGACCTGCCGCAAACCGTGGTGCTGNCCCGCGCCCGCGACATCCCCGCGCCCGACGACGACAANATCGTGCTCAACAGCTTTGAGCAATGTCTGGCCGACAAGCGCCTGCAGGCCGCGAATTTCAAACACATTGAGCAGCAGAGCAACCGCATGACGCCGACCACCACCCTCTGGCAGCANCANGGCCGCCGCGCAGTGAGGGTCAACCCCATGTATCCGCCGCTGACCACCGAGGAAATNGACGCTTCGTTCGACCTGCCATATACCCGCCTGCCGCANCCGCGNTATCGCGGCAAAACGATTCCCGCCTACGAAATGATTCGCCATTCGGTGTGTCTCCACCGCGGCTGCTTCGGGGGCTGCTCGTTCTGCACCATTTCNGCCCACCAGGGCAAGTTCATAGCCTCGCGCTCCGAAGCCTCGATTATGCGCGAGGTCGAGGCTGTTACCAAAATGCCTGATTTCAAGGGCTATATCAGCGACATAGGAGGCCCGAGCGCCAATATGTATGCNATGNCGGGCCGCGATAAGTCGAAGTGTGCGCGNTGNTTGCGCCCGAGNTGCCTGCATCCGTCGCCCTGCCCGAACCTNAATAACGACCATTCCGCCCTGCTCGGTATCTATCGCCGCGTCAACGCCTTGCCTGAAGTAAAAAAGGCGTTTGTGGGGTCGGGCGTGCGCTACGACCTGGCCATGGCTCCGTCCGGCTCGGCCAAAACCGACGCGGTGAACCGCGAGTATGTTGAAGAACTGATTGCCAACCACGTAAGCGGCCGTTTGAAAGTGGCGCCTGAACACACCGAGGCCCACGTGCTTGATCTGATGCGCAAACCGTCGTTCGACCTGTTTTATAAATTTCGCGAGCGCTTCGACGCCGCCAACCGCAAACACGGGTTGCGCCAGCAGCTGATTCCCTATTTCATATCAAGCCATCCGGGATGCCGCGAGGTAGACATGGCACAGCTCGCCGCCACCACGCGCCGCCTCGACATGCACCTGGAGCAGGTGCAGGACTTCACCCCGACGCCAATGACGCTGTCGACCGAAATCTACTATACCGGCTATCATCCCTACACCGGCAAACGCGTATTCTGCGCCGTCGACCCCAAGGCCAAGGAGGCGCAGCGCGCATTCTTTTTCTGGTATGACCCGCAGCGCAAACCGGGAATCGTTGCCTCGCTGCGCCGCATAGGCCGCTCCGACCTCATCGACAAGATTTTTCCTCGCCGGTAGGGTGGGGAAGTTATTCTTCCTCTTCGGCGGGGGGCAGCAGGTTGATTTCGTCGGGAGCCAAAGTGTCAGCGGCTTCGTCGATTTCGGGCAGCTGCTCGGGGCGGCGCACATCGAGCGGCCCAAGGCGCGCGGCGTTGGCTCCGCGCTTGAACACCGTGCTGATTTCGCGGGCCAGGTTCAGGCGCACCGTGTCGGCCAGCGCCGATGTTTCGGCCGCCATGTTCTCCTTGAANCGGGCGCGCCCNAGGCGAATCTTCATTTTGTCGACGTTGCCCTTAACGTTGACNCCGAANCGGAACGGTATCGGCGATTTGAGNATTGAAACGTGGTAGTCGAGGTTCATGTCCATGTCGTTATGGCCCATAACGCCGATGCGGTAGCGGTCGAAGTCGAACATGAACGGATAGAGCGACAGCTGATTGTCTTCAACTGTCAGTTTAACGTCCATGTGGTCAATGAGGTTCTTCTTTTTGTCGTGGAAGAAGAGCCATTTGCTTATGGTTTTAAAGGTCTGCTCGTCGAGCACGCGCAGTGAGTCGCCCGACAGGTGAACCAGCGCGCGCAGATTCGGAATGTCGATATTGAGCATCGAGTCGACCGGCGTNGTTGCCGAAATGCCAACGTCAACAATGCCGCCCAAGGTGTTNAGNATCGGCATTATGGTGTCGAGCGTGGGCAGGATTTCGGTTACGCGGCCAATGTTGAAGCGATGCAGGTCGAGGCCGATGCCGAAGCTAACGTCGGCGAGAGTTGGCGCGTAGTAGAGCATGTTGAGGTCCACCGAGCCGATGGGCGAGGCCGCATGGAGCTCGCTGAGGTTCGCGGCGCCGTTGGCAACGAGGATTTTGCCGCGGAAGTCGTTGAGCGCCAAAGTTGAGTAAATGATGTTTTTGGCCTCCACGTTTACTGTGGCGTCGATGTTCATGGGGATGACTATGGCCATCATCTCCTCCGAGGCGGTGTCGTTGTCGAGGGCTTCGGCGTCGAGGTCGAGCGAAACTGCGGTGGAGGCCGACGGGTCTGTTTTGGCCGCGTAGGCCGCGCCGCGGAATGCCGCTTGAGTCAGCTGGTTGATGTTTATCGTGTCGGCATCGAGATTCAGGTTCAGGCGCAGGGGCGAGGTTGAGTGGCGGCGTCCGAGCGCTTTCTGAATATTCGAAATCGAGCCGGTGGCGCTGAGGTCGCTCCGACCCGCTTGCAGGTTGAGCGACCGCAGGTTAATGGAGTCGGCCGCGAACTCTAAGTTGAGGTTTTTCAGGCGCATGCGCAGCGGAAACAGGGGGGAGAACACCCCGCCGCGGCGCGCCTTGACGTTGCCGGTAAGGTTCCATTGCTTGAGCATTCTCACCGCCGAGCGGTCAACGCCCAGGTCGAGCGATTCGTAGGTTGATTCGGCCAGCAGAATTGAGTCGCGGCGGGCGGCGCGGCGTGCCGAGTCAGCCGGTGTGAGAACGTGCTTCTGCCGCTGCTTGGCCTTGGGCTGATTATGGGCTTCGACGGCGATTTCAATGCCGTTGAGCGATGTGAGGGTCGGGCCAGAGCCGAGTCCGAGGCTCTTGATTTTCAGGCCGGCGCCGATGCGGGGCGCGCGCGAGCTCCCTTTGAAGCGGCGCAGCGACAGCGTGCCTTCTACATTGCGGGCGCTGGCGCGCGTAGAGTCGGAGTCGGTATAGGTGAGCGCCTTGACGGTCAGCTTGCCTCCCATCGGTGTAATGACCGTAGAGTCGCCGAGAGTGTCGAGGTTTTTAACGCCCACGGCGAGCGACAAGTCTTTCATGCCGGCGCGCATGCCGGGAAGTGCGGTCCAGAGGGTGTCGACCTTGAGCGACGCCATCAGCAGCGAGTCGATGCCGTTGAAGCCCGAGGCAGAGCCGAAGCGCAAGCGGGCGGAGCGGGCGCCGGCTGCGAGCGAGTCGGCGGGCATTATGGCCACGAAGTCGTTGAGCCGGGCGTCGCCGCGCAGGCGAGCGCGGTGGAATCCTTCAGCCGAAAGATCGCTCAGCCGGGCGTTGAGGTCGAGGTCGGCGTTGAGCGAGCCGCGTAAGCGCATGCCCAGCAGCGTCCAGAGCCTCGGGTTGAGGTTGGTAAAGTTCAGATCGCCGCGGAAACAGCCGTCGATGAGCGGGTCGGAGGCAATGTTTGTTGCGCTGCCGTTGAGGGTGAAGTCCGAGGCCGGGAACTTGACGTTAAGGCGTTTGAGCTCGATTTTTGATGCGTCGAGGCCGCGGTCCGACAGGTTGGCTATGACTTCAACGCCAAAGTTGTTGAGGTTCAGAAAATATTGCGGAATGCTCACCGGGGCGTCGCCGATCAAAAATTCGGCGCGCAGCTCGGGAATCAGCAGAGTGTCGGGATTGTAGGTATAGGGCTTGAGCAGTTCTGCGCGGGCAATGGCCAGGGCCGGAGTCTCAACCTCGGGCAGGTCGGGAACCAGCGAGGCCATGCGTTGCAGCGACATTGGCAGCAGCTGGAATTTCAGCGCGTCGAGGCGTATGCCATCCGAAAAATCGGCCTTCAGCGATGTCATGGTTTCGATGGAGTCGACCGCAAGCGAGAAGTCGGCGAGCTCAACGGCCAATGGCTCCGAGGGATGCCAGCCTATGGCGCCGTCGGCGGCGAATTTCAGCGAGTCAACCGCCAAAAGNGCCTTGGGCAGACGGATATTGCCGTCGAAGTTNAGCGTGTATTCCGGAATTGAGTCGCGGCCATAAAGGGCTGTTTGGCGCAAGATTATTGCCGCATCGGTCGAGTCGGCCTCCGAAACGTAGCGGAAGCGGGCGTCGCCGCCAATGATGAANCGGCTGATTCGCAGGTCGGGCAGCGAAAGAGGCTCGTCGCTGTTGTCGGGCTCCGACGGCGGGAGGAAGCTGAGCGACGANTGCGTGGAGTCGGCCCCGAACCAGAGGGTTGCTTCGGGGCGGTCGAGCAGGGCGTGGCCAACGGAAATTCGACCTATGAGCAGNNCGGCAAGGTTGAGTCGCCCTTCAATGCGGTTGCAGGCAACNACGGTNNNATAGTTGGCGGGTATGGAGAGGTTTTTCACCTCAAGGGAGTCGATTTCAACTACGGCGTGGGGAAACGTTGACCATACCGACAGGTCGACCTTGGCGACTTCGACGCGGCCGTTGACCAGATATTCCGAGCCATATTGGCGCACCCAGCCGGTCAGACGCTCCGAGGTCAGCACCAGCGGAATGGCGATGAGTATAATTAGAATGAGGCCTACGATAGCGCCGAGAATTATTGCGGGCACCTTCCACCACTTGTTTCTATTTTTCTTTGCCTTTACTTCTTCCATGGCCGCAAATTTAAGGATTTTTCGCTTGCGCAGCAAAAATTTGCGTATAATAAAAAATCCCGGGCGTCGGGCCCGGGATTTGTATGGTCAGGTGGTTGGGAGTTATTTCACGCGAATGGCTTTGCGGGTCTTGGCGTCGACATACACGCCGGGGCGCGGGGTTGAGTCAACTTTGCGACCAACAAGGTCGAAGAGTTCGCGAACGTTGGCGTCTGATGCGCTGATTTCCTCAATCGAGGCGTCGGGGTTGGAGCCCATAACGGTTTCAATCGGGCCTTGATCGTCGGAAACGATATAGGCGGCGCCGGGAGCAACGGTGTTGTCAGAAGCGGCTTCGTAAACAAACTTGATGCCCGAGGCCGAGAACTGCGGAACGTAGCGGCCCGGAGTGCTTTCGAGCACGCGGGTGGCGCCGGTCATTTCCGAGGCAACCCACTTGGTGGTGTTGGAAATGGTCAGCGTTACTTCCTTCTTGCCGGGGGCGGCTTTGAGAATCAGCGGGGTGCGCTTGTGAATGGGCGATTCAACCTCTTCAACGTAGGCTTTGCCCGAAGCGAAGCTCGTTACGGTGTAGGCCTTGGCGCCATCTTCAACCTCAACGGCACAGGGAACGCAGGCTGTTGCATAGCCGTTTTCATCGACCGGCACTGTGATGGTTTCAATCGGTTCGATATACCACTGGTTGGCGGCTTCGGTGGTCGAGTAGCCCCAAAGCTGACAGTTGGGAACCGAAGTTACGCTCAGGAAAGAGCTTTTGGCGGGGAGGGCGAAGCGGAACGAGCGGGTCTGAGTGTTGACGTCGCGGAGCTCATAAACGGTGGCGCCGTCGTAGCTGCCCAGGGTAACGTATTCCTGATTGCCGCCGCCGGCGAGATATTCGCCGAACGCGGTAGCTTCGATTTTAACCTGAGTGGGGTCGCCGTCGACAGGCCAGAAGCGGAAGAGCACCAGGTCGTCAGACAGGCCTTCGGATGCGATGTTTGCGGCGGGTTCTTCGATGGTGCGTACGCGCAGGGTGCCGTCAACGTCGGTCGACAGGTAGTTGGTCGGACGGCCCGACAGGCCCGAACCGGGGCGGTCGCCGTTGTGCAGACGGTAATATTTGCCGGCTTTGGGGTAGCGGCTCAGCAGAGTGCGCTGATAGATTTCTTCAATCTCGGCAATGGAGTAGTCGTCGGCGTGGTCGAGGGCGTTGGCCAGCTCTTCAACGTCGTATTCGCCAAGATAGCGGGGCATATCGTTGGTAGAAAGTACTTTGCCGGCTTTTGTCAGGAAGTCGCGGTAAACCTTGAGCGACGATTCGCGGGCATCGGCGATTTTGGCTTCGATTTCATTCGAGATTTCGTCGCTAACCGAGGCGTTGAACTTTTCGTAGATCTTGAAGTGGGTGGCGTTGGTGCGGGCGCGGCCCGAGGTGAGGTCGTCGTAGAAGAGGATAAAGCCGTCGGTGTCGTCGCAGGCCAGGGCGTAGCCGCCGCAGTCGATGAGCCACGATTTAGCCAGGTCGCTGTAGAGCGGCACGCAGTCTACGGCTTTGGTCGACACGCAGGCCTGGTGTTTGGTGTTACCCGAAATAAACATGCCGGCCGACAGGTTGTAGAGATACAGCGCCTTTTCGCGCGGAGAGTAGTGGAATGTGAAGTGCGACGCAACCGACGAAGTGTCGGCCGATGCTGCCGAAGCGGTGGCGAGGGTGGCTTTGGAGCTGTTGTCGGTAACGTAGGCAAAGCCTTTGCCGTTTTTGGCCGAGGTTGCGTTGCGTTCGAGCAGGTAAACCTTATTGTTGCTGAACTGGTCGGTTGAGGTAACCTCAACGCCGTAGCCATAGGCGGCAGCGACTCCGCCGGCCATCATCAGCAGTGATAGTATCTGAGATTTCATGATTTATGGTGATTTCTGATTTTTAGTTGTCTTGGCTGGTGATGGGGCGGTCGTTGGGAATTACCGGGGCGGGATAAACCGGAGCGTCGACGTTGCAGATCTGCAGTCTTACTTTTTCTGGCAGCGGTTTAACAATGCCGTCTTTTTCGAGCTGGAACATGTCGGCCTTGAATTCGTCGTACATGGCGTCGGTCATAATATAATATTGTGTGCCGTAGTCGCCCTGTTCGAGAGCGGCAACGGTGAAGAGGCCGAAGGGCTCGAAGTAGTTCCAGAGGTTATAGCCGGTAAGGCGCGACAGTTTGTAGATGCAGTTGAGGATTGCGGGCGCGGAGTTTGCGGTCCACGACAGGCGGTCGTTGTCTCCGCCGATGTAGCCGCGCTTGGTCCAGCACGATTCGGGGAAGCGTTCCTTGAACTGAACTACCTTGTTGATCGAGGGGTCGGTCGAGCGGTTGCTGTTAAATGCCGAGGTGAGGATTTCATATTTGTCGGCGGTGGTTTTGCCCGGTTCTACGGTCGAGCCTTCGGGCTGGTCGTTCTGGCGCATGGCTTCGAACAGGTCGGGCCAGAGGTCGGGGCGATAGTCTTCGGCGGCGCGCTGGGCGTTCTCTTCCGAGAAGTAATACATCAGGTAGAGGAACGGGCCGAGAATAAGCTCGCCGTTGTTGCTCGAATAAGCCTCGATGGGGTTGAGGGCGCGGCGCGGGTCAACGATGTTGCGCGGGTCCTCGGTGTTGGCGGGGTTCCAGGTGTCGGCCGGAGCGCCGGAGTAGGTTACGTCCGATGCGTAGCGCTTGGTGGGGTACTTGACCTGGTTGATGGCGAACTGTTTCAGTTCGTCGCACCACCAGAATGCGTTGCCCTTCTGGGCGGCTTTGGCGGCATCGGTGCGGAGCGACATAACGATGAAGTCGTTATCGTTGGCGGTTTTGGTTTCGCCGCTCTTGTCGGGTTCGGTGATGTCGCGGTTATAGTCGTCGTTGAGGAATATGCGGCGGATTTTGGCGGTGCGGCCGTTATAGTCGTGCCAGTTGTCGTAGTGATAGCGTTCGCGGTTGGTGCGCACGTTGTAGCCCATGTGGATTACGTTGTAGGCCGAGAAGATNTTGTTGGTNACNTCGGCNGTGCCNATCCAGCGGAANTAGGGCGCCATCTGGTGCTGGTGGCCCCATTCGTGCGANAGGCCCCAGATTGCGTCGGAGTCGCTGTTCATCAGGTGGTCGGGCGANCATACGCGCCANTGGGTGTCGTACATAAACGTCGGNCCCCANCCGCCNTGATACATNTANTAGTTATAGTTAACATACGCCATGGTGCGGTTTTCGGGCACGCGGTTATATTTGTCGAGGCCGAGCACGCGGTGTTCCCAGATGATAATCTGGTCGAGCAGGTTGATATAGCGCACATATTGACCTGCGGCACGGGTTTTCAGCGCTTCGGTCTGCCATGCGGAGTGAACTCGGGTTCCGAGGCAGTCCATAACCGGATAAACGGCTTCATCGAGCGTTTTCTGGTTTTCGGCGTTGCTCTTAAGGTTGGAGATGAAGCCATTGTAGAGGGCGCCGACAACGTGAACCTTCACTGCGCGGGCNGCGCCGATTTCGGGCGAAGTTACGTCGTCGTCGAAGTTATTGATGTAGACCAGGCCCATGTCGTGGCCCTTGACCATCTTTTCGGCTTCGCGTTTGGCTTCGGGAACGGTAATGATGTTGATGCCGTTAACCAGGTTGTAGTTGAAGCGTTCGGCATACCATTTCTGTTCGTTNCCCTTGGAGTCGGTGTAGATTTCGTGGCCGTGCCAGCGGATAACCACCATGCCCACGGTGCCTTTGCTCNTCGGGNATNCCGGAAACCATGATTACATACTGNCCGGGGGTNANGGCAACGCCGGTNACGCCCTGCGAGCGGTCGTAGCANTTGCCGGGNGCNTTCCANAGNTCGGCNAGGGTTTCNGGCGACATTACNGCATTGTGGGTGCTGACCATCTTGGCCGGGTCATATTCGCCGTTGTAGATAACCTGTGCCAGCTGCTTGTAGAAGGGGTCGGCCAGCGCATCGATCTGCTTTTGGGTTACGCCCGGTTTGAGCTGCGAGCAGATGCCGTCGGCAAACACTTCGTGGCCGGGGTCAATAAAGTCTTTTTTGTTGAACTGCATNTCGGCGCACGAGGCGAAGTTTTTGTTTTCTTTGCCCGAGTAGCCGGAACGCACGGTNAAACGCACGCCCAAAATATTGTCTTGCAGCGCGGCGGGGAAACTGATTACCGATGCGCTGGAGGCCATTTTCAGGTCAATGGGGTCGGCGGTTACGGGCGTCCATTTCAGCGAGGTGCCGTTTTTGTGGGCCACTTCAACGGTTACTTCGCCGAAGTTGCCGTTGCGGGTGCCGTTTTCGTCCTGGCGCGGAATGTAGGTTACCGATTCGAGGTTCACGCCGCCGTCAACCACGCCCGCTTCGGTGAAGTAATATTCCAGCACGGGCCATTCGCTCTGGCGCGCCGAGCTGAAGCCTTCGTAGTTGGTGTGGTAAATGGTGTTGGCGTCGCCGTCGTAGGTGTTTTCGAGCTTTTCGGCGCTGCTCTGGGCGCGGCCCTGGCTATCCTTGGCGGCATCGACGCAGCGAACCGGAATGGCAAAGCGTGACTGGTAGGTGGCCTTTGCGTTGTCAACAAAGTCCCAGCCCGGCTGCTTAACCTGAATTGTGGTGGTTTCCGAGCCGGCACCGGTTTTAACCGTCAGGGTTGCGGTGCGGGTTGTTGCCGATGCGTTTTTGTCGATGGCAAGGTGGATTTCTCCGTTTTTAACCGTGGGTTGTACCCATTTGTCTTCCGTAACTGCGAATTTGTAGCGCGAGTATGCCGGAATCACCAGTTCGGTGGCTTCGTTGTCGTCGAGCTTGATGGTGCCTGAGCCGTAGATCAGCGCTCCGAGCTTGGTTGCCGGCACCGCGACCTGTGCTACGGCGGGAACTGCTGCCGTCAGGCCGAGCATTCCCAGAAGCACGCGTGAAATGATATTAGATTTCATTTGCTTTGTGAATAATGATTGGAATTGTATATAATATGGTGCAAATTTAATGGTTTTTTGCGAAAGTGCAAATAAAAATTCGTAAATTTGCACGATTTTTAACGCTTAACTATGTACTTTGAAGATTTAGATCTCACCGACGACGTTCTCGACGCCCTATATGATATGCACTTCGACGAGTGCACCCCGATTCAGGAAAAAGCGATTCCCGCAGCCCTTCAGGGGCGCGATCTGATAGCCGTGGCACAGACCGGCACCGGCAAAACCGCCGCCTTTCTGCTGCCGGTAATCAACGAGCTGGGCAAGCGCAAGGCTTCCGACAAGGTGAAATGCGTTGTCATGACCCCCACGCGCGAACTCGCCCTGCAGATTGACTCGCAGATGCAGGGTTTCAGCTACTTTTTGCCAATCAGCTCGCTGCCGATCTATGGCGGCACCGACGGCGAAGGCTATGCCCGCCAGCAGCGCGGCCTGCAGATGGGAGCCGAAGTGGTGATTGCCACCCCCGGGCGCCTGCTGGCCCACCTGCAGATGGGCTATGTTGACCTCTCGCAGGTNGAGTTCTTTATTCTCGACGAGGCCGACCGCATGCTCGACATGGGTTTCTANGACGACATTATGAGCATTGCCAAGCATCTGCCCGCCAAGCGCCAGACTCTGATGTTTTCGGCAACCATGCCGCCGAAAATCCAGAAGATGGCCAAGTCGCTGCTCTCCGAGCCGGTTGAAATCAAGATTGCCGTGAGCAAGCCCACCGACAAGGTGCACCAGCGCGTTTATTTCTGCGGCGAGGGAGAGAAGCAGGATTTGCTCATGACGCTGTTTCAGACCGAAAGCTCCAAGCGCGTAATAGTCTTTGCCTCCTCGAAGCTCAAGGTCAAGGAGCTGGCACGGGCCCTGCGTCGCAAAAAGCTTGCCGTAGGCGAAATGCACTCCGACCTCGACCAGACCGTGCGCGAGGAGGTTATGCGCAACTTCCGCGCCGGCAACACCGACATCCTTGTGGCCACCGACATTGTTGCCCGCGGCATCGATATTGACGATATAACCATGGTTGTTAACTTCGACGTGCCCCACGACGCCGAGGATTATGTTCACCGCATCGGCCGCACCGCCCGCGCCGGCGAAGAAGGGCTGGCGGTAACCCTGGTTGGCGAGCGCGAGCGCCGCAAGTTCAAGGGTATTGAAAACTTTTTGGGCAAGCCGGTCGAGCGGGGCAGCTCGGACAAGTCCGACAAGTCCGACCGGTCAGACCGGTCAGACCGCAAACAAAACCGCCGGCGGCGCTGGCACCGCGGAAAATCAAAACCGAAAAATCCCCCTGAGCAAAACATGTTATAAAACATTCTTTCTTTATGAACTGAAAAGTGGCGATTTTTGTGCAAAATGTTACAATAATTGCCATTTTTTAGCGTTTTGATGTTAAAAAGACGCGAAATGTTTGCGTAATTCAAATTATTTTCGTAATTTTGCATTCCAAAAGAAAACAACTATGCCGTTTCCGGCGGTACAATTGTAAAAAAGAATAATCATAATCATTCGCAGTAATATGGGTAAAAAATTTATTCTGCTCCTTATGGTGCTACTCTCCGCTATGGGCGTTGCCGCAGAGGTAACGGTCACAGGCACCGTAATCGACGGAGTTGAAAAGGAGCCTATTATCGGCGCTACCGTTAAGCTCAAAGGTAAGTCCACTGTCGGCACTTCTACCGATATCGACGGTAACTTCAAGCTTGTGGTACCCTCCGAAAAATCCGTGCTCGAAATCACCTACGTTGGCATGAAGCCCGNAGAAGTTANAGCATCGTCCANNCATCTGGACATCGTCATGGAGTCGTCGTCGACCGTGCTCAACGANGTNGTTGCGCTCGGTATGGCNAACACNGACAAACGNCTCTTTACGGGTGCAACTACGAAAATCAACGCCGAAGAGAGCCTTCTCTCGGGCGTTAGCGATATTTCGCGCTCTCTGAGCGGTCGCGCTGCCGGCGTGAGCGTTCAAAACGTCAGCGGCACTTTCGGTACCGCACCTAAAATCCGCGTGCGCGGTGCAACTTCAATCTACGGTTCGTCGAAGCCCCTGTGGGTTGTCGATGGCGTAATCCTCGAAGATAACGTCGAAATCGACGCCGACGCTCTTTCCAGCGGCGACGCAACCACCATGATTGCATCTGCAGTTGCCGGCCTTAACGCCGACGACATCGAGAACTTCCAGATTCTTAAGGACGGTTCCGCAACCTCTATCTATGGCGCGCGCGCAATGGCAGGCGTTATCGTCGTAACGACCAAGCAGGGTCGCAGCGGCCACACCTCGCTCAACTACACCGGCGAGCTCACCTACCGCCTGAAACCCTCTTATCGCAACTATAACATCTGTAACTCGCAGGAGCAGATGGGTATTTATAAGGAAATGGAAGCCAAAGGCTGGCTGAGCTTCGCATCGCTGGCCAACGCCTCTTCGAGCGGCGTTTACGGCACCATGTATAAACTCATCAACACCTACGACCCCGCAACCGGCAAGTATGCGCTGGCCAACACCACCGCTGCACGCAACGCCTATCTGCGCGAAGCCGAAATGCGCAATACCGACTGGTTTGACNANCTCTTCCGCANCACNCTGATGCAGAGCCANGCAATCAGNGTTTCNGGCGGTACCGACAAGGGNAACTTCTACACCTCGTTCTCTTATATGAACGACCCGGGTTGGACCAAGTCGAGCTCCGTTGACCGCTANGTGTTCAACGCCAACGCNACCTACAACCTGTCGAAGCAGNTGAANCTNACCATGCGTACCAACGANAGCTACCGTAAGCAGAAAGCGCCCGGCACCCTGGCNCAGGANGTNGACGTTGTTAGCGGTAACGTTAGCCGTTCGTTCGANATCAACCCCTTCAGCTACGCCCTGAATACTTCGCGTACNACTGACCCGACAACCCGNCTCACCCGCAACTATGCCGACTTCAACATNTTTGACGAACTCGACAATAACTACATCACCAACGAAATGGTCGATGTTAAGTTCCAGGGTGAACTCGAATATAAACCGATCGCCGGCCTGTCGCTGCGCGCCCTCGGCTCGTTCCGCTACTCCTCGACCCAGCAGGAACACTACGTTACCGACCGCTCCAACCAGGCCGAAGCCTACCGCGCCGGTATCAGCCCCGAAAACGCAACTATCCGCGACGCCAACCCCTATCTCTATCGCGATCCCGACGATCCCTCGTCGCTCCCCCAGNCCGTGCTCCCCAAGGGCGGTATTCTCTACCACACCCTCTACGGCCTGCGTCAGCTCGACTTCCGCGCAACCGCAACCTATAATAAGGACATTCTCGGCAAGTATCTCGTGAACGTTTTCGCCGGCTACGAAGCNTCGAAAATCGACCGCCACACCGAAGCCTTCCAGGGCTGGGGCATGTGTTACGACAACGGTAACCTTCCCTTCTACGACTGGCGCCTGTTCAAGCAGATGACCGAAGAAAACTCGGTTTACTACTCCGACCAGAANACTGCGGTTCGCTCNATGGCCGGNTTCGGNACCGCCTCGTTCATGTACGANAACCGCTACATNGTTAACGGNACCCTNCGCTACGAAGGCACCAACAAACTCGGCAAGGCNACCAAGAGCCGCTGGCTCCCCACCTGGAACGTGTCGGGCGCCTGGAATGCCGACGCCGAAAACTGGTTCGCCAACCCCGTGCTGGCAACCGCCAAGGTGCGCGCATCGTACTCGCTGACTGCCGACGGCGGTCCCTCCAACATCTCCAACGCTCTGGCTATCTACTATCCCGAACGCCCCTGGCGCCAGGACACCGAAGCCTACGAGCAGGCCCTGATTCTTTCGAAACTCGGCAACTCGGAGCTGACCTACGAAAAGAAACACGAGCTCGACCTCGGTGTTGACCTCGGTTTCCTCAACAACCGCATCAACCTGGTGTTCGACTGGTACACCCGCAATAACTTCGACCTTATCGGTTATATCTACACCCAGGGCGTCGGCGGCGAAATCGGCAAATGGGCCAACGTAGCCTCCATGAAGAGCCACGGCGTGGAATTCACCC
>WFLX010007056.1_pt1 | contig 19415 bp, 13 predicted proteins | sample 4967041 | NCBI WGS metagenome assembly WFLX01 (sample SAMN12857096, study PRJNA449069) | gut metagenome | isolation source: stool from male and female vole | host: Microtus ochrogaster | place: USA:Florida | collected 2017
GGAGTGGCCGCTCTCTGGCGCATGTTCACCTCCATGCTGACCGACCGCAAGGCTAAAGCCGAAAATCCCGGTGCTCCACTCTGGGCTGCCATCGGCGCCTGCGTCATCGGCCTGTTCGTGCCGCTCCAGATGGTGAGCCAGACATGGGACGACCACGACCGCTCGGGCCGCACNGCAGCCCGCGACTTCGGCATGAACTATCTCAACTCGCTCGATCCCAACGCCATCATATTCACCAACGGCGACAATGACACCTTCCCACTATGGTATGCACAGGAGGTCGAGGGCGAGCGCACGGATGTAAAGGTTGTCAACCTCTCCTACCTCACCACCGACTGGTATGTCAACCAGATCATCCGTCCCTCCTACGAGGCTCCGGCAATCGACATTCAGGCCCAGCCCTCCGACTATGCCTACGACCGTATGCAATACAGCTACTTCATCGATCCCGACACCGCTTTCGTNCCGGCTCTCTCAGCCCTCGCCGAGCTNTATTCGCCCCGGTCTGTAGCCAATCCCCACGGNGTGGTCGAGATGAANTATCCGCGCGTCTACATCCCCGTCGACACCACAGCGATGGTCAAGGCCGGCATCATCCGCCCCGAGGAGGCCAAAGAGGCCGTGCCGGCTCTCGTGAGCGATCTGCTCTTCCCCGATCCCGATCCCAATTCGCGTCAGGCTTCCGGCGCCACCCTGAGTCAGGTGATCTCGCTCGATATGCTCGCCACCTCAGTNGCCAACGGATGGAACCGTCCAATCTACTTCGCATCGACCGTGCCGTCGAGCTACTATCTCGGCCTCTCACCCTACCTGCGCTCAACCGGTGTGGCTTATATGGTCACTCCCTTTGAAAATGCAACCGGCGACACCGGAGTAGACATCGACCGTATGTACAACAACATCACCCAGCGTTTCCGCTGGGGCGGTCTGGACATCGATCCCGAGGGAATCTACCTTGACGAGACTGTCCGCCGCATGGTTTCGACCCACCGTCTGGCCATGCTCGACCTCGCCACCGAGCTATACAACCGCGCCGTGTCAACCGACTCGGTTGCCGATCCCGAGAGCCGCAAACGCGATTTCGACCGCGCCGTCGAGGTCCTTGAGCTGATGCGCGAGAAACTCCCCGTGACCGCTCAGCCCTGGGGTCCGGTGGTCGGTGCGCAACTTCCCGACATCTATCTCCGCATAGGTCTCGTCGACAACCGTCAGGATGTCTTCGACACCGGCATGACCCTCCTTGAGGATCTCATCGANACCTATGCCCGAAACATAATCTACTACCAGAGCCTCAGCCCCGTACAGTACGGCACCCTGCAGCGCGAGGACCGCTATATCGACACCACCCTGTTCTGGAGCCTCCTCCAGACGTATGTCGACTTCGGCGGCGACACCGAGAAGCTGGAGAAGAAGCTCGACGCTATGGGTGTTGACCTCAACCGGCTCGCAGCCTTCGCCCAGCGGAGAGCGGCGGCTGTGGCAGCAGCTCAGTGACACCATGCTGATAGAGCAGCCCCCGCTATTCTATCGACTTCTGTTTCCCGAAGCGATATGGCGCATCAAGCGCCACGGGCGTAAGGTAGTGTATCTGACATTCGACGACGGGCCGATACCCGAAGTGACACCGTGGGTCCTTGATCTCCTCGCCTCCGAGGGGATCAAGGCCACTTTCTTCCTTGTCGGCGACAACGTCCGCCGCAACCCCGTCCTGCTCGAGCGCATCAAAGCCGAGGGCCATTCCTACGGCAACCACACCATGCACCATCTCCAGGGCCGCATCAGCTCCACCCGAAGCTATCTGCGCGATGTCAGCGAAGCCCACGAGCTTATCGACTCCCCGCTCTTCCGTCCGCCCCACGGCCTTCTCCGATGGGGACAGGCCAAGATCATCCGGCGACACTTCAACCTCGTGATGTATGATCTCGTCACACGCGACTACTCACGCCGCCTCAACCCCGACGATGTCATGGCCAACATCCGCCACTATGTCCGCAACGGATCGATCATAGTGTTTCACGATTCCCTCANGGCCGAGCGCAATCNGCGNGAGGTCCTGCCACAGGCCATCCGCTACCTACGCGATGAAGGATATGAATTCCTGCCCATCCCGATGTGATCTCGACCGCCTGATGGCCGAGGCGGGAGCGGCTGCATGGCGCGTTGCTGCTGCCGAAGCCGTCGATCCTGCGGCCGACAGTGCGTTTCATGCCTGGATCGCGAGCGGATGCAATGCCGGCATGGAGTGGCTGAGCCGCTATCCCGACCTGCGCCGCGACCCGCGGATGCTCGTTCCCGGAGCCCGNTCGGTCATAGTGGCCGCGTTTCCCTACAGGCAGCCGCCCGAAGCGCCCAAGCCCGCCCTCACCGTTTCGGCCTATGCTCTCGGNCGCGACTACCACGAGGCCCTGCGCGAGCGTCTCCAGCCGGTGGCCGATCTCTGCGGGCCCGGCAGCCGGATATGCATCGACTCCGCTCCGCTGCGCGAACGCTACTGGGCCGTGCGTGCCGGCCTCGGATATATCGGACGCAACAATCTCCTCATCGTCCCGGGGCTCGGCTCGATGAATTTCCTCGGATCCATTGTCACCCCGGCATACTTCGAACCCGACACTCCTCTCCCTGCCGGGAGCCATCCCTGCAGCGGATGCAGTGCCCCCTGCGTCAGGGCATGTCCGACCGGAGCCATCCGCGACGACTCCACTATCGATGCCCGGCGTTGCCTGGCCTATCTCACCATCGAGCACCGCGGCCCCTTCCCTCCCGCCACAGATCTTCACGGACGCGTCTTCGGCTGCGACATCTGNGCACTGGCCTGTCCCCTCAACCGAATCCCCCTCCCCCCGGGACAACCGATTGCCGACTTCGCACCACGTCCCGAGATCACCGGCCTCTCGGCCGACGAAATCAACAGTCTCGGCACCCGTGCTTTTGGCCGACGATTCAAAGGCACATCNCTCATGCGAGCCCGNCCCGATTCCCTCAGGCGAAACATCTCCTTTTTGAAAACCAACNCTTGACCCGCCTCCGGCTATATGCTTGACAAAGACCTCATACCTCAATCCCATCTCTGGACAATGGGAATCCTTATTGGCCGGAGAGCCATCGAAGCGACTTTCTTCCCTCCGGTCGACAACGACGACATCCTCTATCATCATCTGCCCCTCGACCCCGGAGCGCCCACGCCGCTCAAGGCCGTGGAGGATGTCATCTATGAGAATCCACTTCTGCTCAACCCCTACAAAGCGGTCTTCGCCATCATCGACAGCGACCGNTTCGTCATCCTCCCCNACTGCCTCAANGCTTCCGTCCNGGATCTNGCCCCCAAGGCGATAGNCCTCTCGACGGGGCTCGACAGCGACCCTGACTCCACTCTTCTATCCGCTCCTCTTTCCGGCTCGGCCACTCTATATTTCGAAGCACCCTCACCTCTGATCGGCTTTTTGAGGCGCACCTTCTACAATGTGGAGCTCACCCACCCGCTCGCGCCTCTCTCCAGATGGTTCACATCGGCCGACAATCCTGAAGGTGGGCTGAAAGCAGCGCTGCGCGACAACCGGCTCGACATCGTGGTCACGCGCGGCACCGAGCTCCTGCTGGCCAACACCTTCACATTCGAGGCCTTGTCCGATGNNGCCTACTATATCCTCGCCGTCCTNTCCACCCTCCCNCTGCCNGCCTCGGCCTCAATAGGCATTGCGGGCATCCCCGCCATGCGCGACGAGGTCTGCCGCATCATCAGCGACGCCGCGCCGGCTCTCCCGGCTCCCGAGCCCATCCCNCTGCCGAGTCAGTTATGGCGCTCGGGCACCGCCGTGGCCTCCGCTCCTCTTCCCTTAATCCTAAAGTCATTGCAATGAGAATAATCCGTGGAAAATATGGCCGTCGCCGTTTCGACGTGCCGTCGTCAATCACCGCACGCCCAACCACCGACTTCGCCCGCGAAAACATCTTCAACGTTATCGAAAACCTGATGGACATCGAAGGGATCCGGGCGCTCGATCTGTTTGCCGGCACAGGCGCTATATCCTTTGAGCTCCTGTCGCGCGGAGCTGCCTCCGTCACATCTGTCGAACGAGCCCCCGTACAGGGACGTTTCATAGCCGACACCGCACGCAAGCTCGGCGACAGCAATCTCCATCTGGTAAAGATGGATGCCCTGCGCTACATCGCAACAGCACGGACTCAGTTTGACTTCATCTTCGCCGACCCGCCCTACGACATGGAGGGCTTTGCCGATATACCCGGCAAGATCCTCTCATCGGGCCTCATAGCTCCAGGCGGCTGGTTCATCATGGAGCACTCGGCCAAACACGACTTCTCATCCCTTCCGGGCTTCCACTCCCACCGCGCCTACGGCTCAGTCAACTTCTCGATCTTTCAGGCTCCTGAAAATAATTAAGGTCTTTAAAGTCCTTAATGTCCTTAAAGAGCCTATCCCATCACAATTTCTTCGCAACTTCAGGAAATTTTCATTATATTTGCCCATTATTGTCGGTCCATGCTCAGGGCCGACAGATCCATCGACAACTTAATTATCTACATATCATGGAAATGAAAGAAAAAATCCAGAAGGCCTTTGCCGAGAAGTTCGGCGGAGAAGGCATTCTGTTCGTAAGCCCCGGCCGCTTTAACCTCATTGGCGAACACACCGACTACAACGGAGGTTTCGTGTTCCCCGGCGCCATCGACAAATTCATCATGGCCGACATCCGCCCCAACGGTACAGAGAAGTGCCGCGTGTTCTCGATCGACATTGACGAGGAGGTTACATTCGGCCTCAACGAGGAGGATGCTCCCGAACAGCAGTGGGCCCGCTACATCTTCGGCGTGTGCCGCGAGGTGATCAAGCGCGGAGGCAAGGTTGAAGGCTTCGACGCCGTATTTGCCGGCAATGTGCCCTTAGGCGCAGGCCTCAGCTCGTCGGCCGCCCTCGAGAGCTGCTTCGCTTTTGCCATCAACGACCTGTTCAACGACCACAAGTTCACCAAGATGGAGCTCGCCAAGATCGGCCAGAGCACCGAGCACAACTACTGCGGCGTAAACTGCGGCATCATGGACCAGTTTGCTTCCGTCCATGGCAAGAAAGATCACCTGATGCGTCTCGACTGCCGCTCGGGCGAATTTGAATACTTCCCCTTCCAGCTCGACGGCTATCGTCTCGTGCTCGTTGATTCACGCGTGAAGCACGAGCTCGTCGACTCGCCCTACAACAAGCGCCGCGAGAGCTGCGAGCGCGTGGCCCGCACCCTCGGCGTGGAGACTCTCCGCGATGCCGACATGAACATGCTCAATGAGGCCAAGGACAAGATCTCTGAAGAGGACTACCGTCGCGCCAAATATGTCATCGAGGAGAAGCAGCGCGTGCTCGATGTCTGCGAGGCTCTGCTCCGCCACGACTACGACAAGGTGGGCGACCGCATGTACCGCACTCACGAGGGTCTGTCGAAAGACTATGAGGTGTCATGCGAGGAGCTCGACTTCCTCAACCAGCTCGCCCGCGAATGTGGCGTGACCGGCTCGCGCATCATGGGCGGCGGCTTCGGCGGATGCACCGTCAACCTCGTTGCCGACGACAAATATGACACCTTCGTGGCCACCGTGCTCAGCCGCTTCAACGAGAAGTATGGCCATGAGCCCAACATCTACCCCGTCATCGTAAGCGACGGCTCACGCCGCTACGAGGAGGAGTAATCATACCCCCGATACCCATTNAACCTCAAAGATAAACCACACGGAATGATCAAAGTAGGAATAGCAGGCGGAGGCGCCGACACTGCCGGCGAGGTGATCCGCATACTCACCAGCCACCCCGACGTAGAACTTATGTGGGTGTACGAGCCCGAGCTGGAGGGAACCCCGGTNGCCGATATCCACCGCGGNCTNCGCGGCGACACCTATATGCGCTTCGCATCATCGCCCGACATATCCGGGGCCGACGTGATATTTCTCTGCTACACCACTCCCGAGGAGAGCGAACGCTTCATCAAGCGCTTTGCCGTGCCCGAGAGCATGCGCCTGATTGATTTCTCCGACCGGTTTATCGCCGACTCATTCGTCTCACACCCGTCGCCCGACGCCGCCGCGCGTCCGGGCGAATGGGTGTTCGGACTCCCCGAGCTGATGCGCAAGCCGCTGGTGCGCGGAGCCACCCGTGCCATCGTGCCCTCACCCATTGCCACGGCCATCACCATCGGTCTGCTCCCGCTGGCCAAGGCAGGAATGCTCACCTCGCCCCTCACCATAGCCGCCACTGTATCGGCCTCCGAGGGCGCCTCCGGCGAGACCATAGCGCTGGTCGACCACGAGTCGCTCGACCACTGTGCCTTAGCTCTCCGCACCCTCCTGCCCGAAGGCTCTTGCTCAGTGCCCGAGACACGGATCCTCATCACATCGGGCGGATGGCAGAGAGGCATTGCCGCCACGGCGTTCTTCCCCTCTCCCGCTCCGCTGGCAGAGATCACGGCAATCTACAACGACTTCTTCGACGATCACAACTTCACCTTCGTGATCGACGAAATCCCCATTCTGGCCGATGTTGTGGGCACCAACAAGACCCTTATCCACCTCGACGAGGTGAGCGGNATGACCACCGTCACCGTGGTGCTCGACGACTCGCTCAAGGGCTCGGCAGCCAACGCCGTCCACCTGATGAATCTCATCTTCGGCCTTCAGGAGCGCGTCGGGCTCATGCTCAAAGCCTCGCCGATGGCCTAATCTGCTGATTTTGTTTTTTTTAGACANACATTTGCNGATATAACTAATTTTACCTATCTTTGCGGAGTCGGATCGGTTTTTTCAATCCCGGCTCCGCAATCTTTTTTATAATCAATCCAATCACATTATCCTCTCAACCATCATGTTCAAGCATCTCCTCCGGATAGCCGCACTCATCTGTGTCATGCTGTCGGCCGCCATGCCGGCCCAGAGTGCCGACCTCAAGAAATTTCTTGTCCGCGGATATATCTACGACGGCTCCTACAACTCGCTCGACAGCGTAGACGTGAGCCTGACGCTCAACGACACCGTCCCGGTGCCCTTCAAACTGCTCACAGGCATAGGCGACACCCACGTCAACCGCTCCGGGTCGCTCCGCATGATGGTCGATGGCGGCCTGGGCAACTACTGTCTGGTGCTCGAAAAGGAGGGCTACGAGCCGCTCGTCAGGCGCTTCACCATCGCATCGGTGAGCGAAGATCTCAAGTATCTCTCGAGCCTCGTGATGGAAAAAGAGCGCTTCCATCAGCTCGGAGAGGTCACGGTGCAGGCCACCCGAGTCAAAATGGTGATGAAAGGCGACACGATAGTGTTCGATGCCGCAGCATTCAAGCTCCAGGAGGGCTCGATGCTCGACGCCCTTGTCCGTCAGCTCCCCGGCGCCACCCTCTCCACCGACGGCGTTATCGAAATCAACGGACGCAAGATCAACGAGCTNCTNGTCAACGGCAAAGACTTCTTCCAGGGCGATCCTAAAGTGGCCTTGCAGAATCTCCCGGCCTACACAGTCAAGAACCTCAAGGTCTACGACAAGGCCGACAAGGACGCATACCTCACCCACTCCGATGCACGCCTCGACAAGCAGGAGGAAAACGAAAACCTGGTGATGGACGTGGTGCTGAAAAAAGAATATGACGCCGGCTACATGGCCAATGTGGAGGGTGGATACGGCACCCACGACCGCTACATGGGGCGTGCCTTTGGCCTCGGCTACACAAGCAAATTCCGCCTCGCCGCCTTTGTCAACGCCAACAATATCGGCGACAGCTCGCAGGGCGGCACATCCGGCCAGTGGCGCGGAGCGACCTCGGAGGAAAACGGCATGACCGACCGCATAACCTCGGGCCTTGACTATAACTACACCGTCCCGGAAAAGACCGAAGCGAGCGGCTCGCTCACCTACGAAGGGGTGAAGACCTCAAACCGCAACATCACCGCCAGCACCAACTTCTATGAAACGGGCGACATATTTGGCCGCAGCTATTCAACCAGCCGCGACAGGGAGCACAAGATAAGCACCCGCCACAACTTCAACCACCGGTTTCCCAACGTCAACATCAACTTCAATCCCACCTTCAGCTGGTCGCACTCCGAGCGCAACGCCGACACCCGCTCGGCCTCCTTCACCACCAACCCCTCGGAGGCATACCGCGGGCAGGCCCTTGACTCCATCTTCCGCTCAGGCGTCGTGAGCAACTTCAGCCGCAGTCTGCTCACCCGGCTTCACCAGCTCACGGCCATCGACGGAGACGACATCAACGGCGCCTACTCCCTCTCAGCCACCATCCGCCCCAAGACATGGAAGGGTATGCTCATGGCATCGTCGACAGGCAGCATACGCCACTCCACCAAAGACACCCGCACGCTCGACGACCAGGCCTTCGGCCCGGCAAGCACCGCGGGCGGACAACCCGTGCGCAACGACCGCTTCACCCCCAACGAAGCCAACAGCCGCTCGATAGGCGGAGCCCTTCGCTATAACCGCGACATCCGCCGCTTCGGCGAGGTGCGCACCAACAACTTCAGCTACCGCCTCTCCGCNTCCTACCGCCACGACCACGACGACAGCAACAATCCTCTCTACTCGTCCGATTCCCTCCCCGACATCCTCACTCCCCCGTCGGCAATCCTCGTCCCGGGCTTGATCCTCGACCCGGCCAACTCCCCCTACACCTTCGACCAGCGCAACGGTGTGGGTGCCGGTGTGTACCTCAACTTCTCCAACGCNCCCACAAATCCCGGCGATTCAACTGTCAACTCCTCATTCAATGGCAACATCAACATAAACTACACCTACCGCCACTACGACTACCGCTACTTCAAGCCGGGCATAACCGACCAGCGCGTGGAGCGCAACACCAACTTCGTGCAGCCCTACCTGAGCTTCACCTACAGCTCATCCAACAAGGTGCGCAACATAATCGCGATGATCTCCTATCAGCTGCAACCCGACGCACCGCCCATGTCGGCCCTCATCGACACCCGCGATTCGAGCAATCCCCTCAACATCATCACCGGCAATCCCGACGGACTGGCCAACTCACTCACCCACAACGTATCGCTAAACTTCATGCGCTTTAGCCGCGGAGCATCCAACAAACGCCTCATGGCATGGGCCTACTGGACGGTAGCAACCAACTCAGTGGCATGGGCTCGCCGCTACGACCCCTCGACCGGCGTGACCATCCAGCGTCCCGAAAACATATCGGGCAACTGGGACGCCAACGTCTACCTGACATGGTCGTCGAGCTTCGGGCGCGCCCGCAACATGACCCTCAACCTGCGCGGCGAGGTGAGGGTGAACAACTCGGCCGACTACATGGCCATCAACGCCAACCCTGTTCGCAGCTCGGTGCTCAGCCAGAGCTACCGCCCCCAGGTGTCGCTCGACTACACCTTCAAGCAGGGATCGACCATCTCGGCCGGAATGTCGACCACCATCGGTCATCAGCACTCCGAGCGAGAGAATTTCAACAACATGACCTGGTATGAATACTGGCCCTTTGTCCGCGCCTTCGTCAAGCTCCCGGCCAGCATGGAGCTCAACACCCAGTTCAACCCCTACTTCCGCCGCGGCTACACCAACTCGTCGATGAACACCACCGAATATGTGTGGGACGCTACCCTGAGCAAATCGTTCAAGAAGCCCTCTATCACCTTGAAGCTCACCGCCCACGACATTCTCGGGTCGGCCAAGCACGTCTACTCGAGCGTCAACGCCCAGGGACGCACCGAGACATGGCGCTACACCCTGCCCCGCTACTTCATGCTCACCGTGGGGTATCGCCTCGACATGAAGCCCCGCAGCGGCAAGACCCACACTTCGAGTCAGCGCAATTACTACTACTCGATGTGAGAAACCGTAGGCCATAAGCCACTTTTTTCGTAACTTTGCAGCCTTATCACTCCAAAAGGCTACAAAATGGAACATCTGCTGCAAAAACGTATCGCGTCGCTTATTGCCGAAAAGAAGATTCTTGACCCGACCGCAGGGCCCGTGATAGTGGGGCTGAGCGGAGGCCCCGACTCGGTTGCGCTCCTCTCGGTCCTCACCGATCTGGGATTTGAATGTGTGGCAGCCCACGCCAACTTCCATCTGCGCGGCGACGAGAGCGACCGCGATGCCTCGTTTGCACGGCGCATGGCTCTGCGTCTGAGGGCCCGGTTTGAGACAACCGACTTCGACATAGCCTCCTTCCGCCACGAAAACGGCGGAAGCATAGAAATGGCGTGCCGCACAACCCGCTACGACTGGATGCGCTCCCTCGCCGCAAAATATGGCGCGCAGGCCATTGCCGTGGGCCATCACCGCGACGACAATGTCGAGACCATCCTGTTCAATCTCACCCGAGGCACCGGCATATCGGGAGTGACNGGCATGGGGCTGCGCCGCGACGACATAGTGCGCCCNCTNCTCACATCGGCCCGCAAAGATATACTCTCTTACCTCAAGGCCCGNGGCCTCGACTTTGTCACCGATTCGTCAAACGGCGCCAACGATTATGTGCGCAACCGCCTCCGCAACATAGCCATCCCCGCACTGACCCAGGCCGTGCCGGCAGCCAAGGAGGGAATCATCACCACCGCCGCGCAGCTCGACGAGACAGCCCGCTTCTACCGTCAGGCCACAAAAAAAGCCATCGCAGACTGCACCGATGCCGACGGNCGCATCGACCTCACCGCCCTTGCCCGGGAGTGGGGAGCAAGCGCTCCGCTCATCATCTACGAACACCTGCGCGCCGACGGCATATCACGCTCCACCGCCTCCGACATCATGTCGGCCGCCTCGGGAGCCCGCTTCGAGGGGAGCGCCTACACCTATTCCATAAGTCTCGACGGCCATCTGACCCACCGCGAACGCACTCGCCGCGACATCCCCGACTTTCCCTTCGTCATCACCNTCCACCCCATCGAGGAGTTTGCGCCCGAACGCAACCCTGCCGTGGCCTACTTTGACGAGAGCGTGATGGAGCGCAACCTGACCTCGCGCACATGGCGCCGGGGCGACCGCATGCANCCCTACGGCATGAAAGGCTCCAAGCTNCTGAGCGACCTGCTCGTCGAGGCCCGCGTCGAAGCCGACGACCGCCCCTCGGTCAGCCTCCTGTTGGCCGACGACGAGATAATCTTTGCCGGAGGAGTGCGCGCATCAAGCCGCTACAGCGTCGGCCCCATGACCCGCCGCTTCGTCCGCGTGGAGTGCGTCAACCTCCCACCCCGCTCCTAAGGTGTCCCACCGCGTAAGTCGGGAACAGAGTAGACTCACACTATCACTCTTCGGATTGATCTAAGATACGACAGTGGATCCNCCAGATCATTAACTCTATATTGCAGTATATCCTATCAATTTTAAAGTATCGTGCATAACATAAATAAAATGGAGATAATTTGAACTTCCCTGAAAAAATCTTCGTATATTTGCATTCTAACAAATTTATCACAATTATTCACGACCAATCATTAGTATGGCAGAGACAGCGACATGTCAGCATTGCAANGCGCCCCTTTCGCCGGAGATGAAATTCTGCGTGAAGTGCGGCGCCAAAGTTTCGCATGCCGAGCCGATGGCCTTCGATGCNCAANCGCGTAGNTTTCAGNCGTTTACTACCCCCCCCCACAATGATGTAANCGNTCCCGGGAAGAATCCAGTCAAGAATATTGAAGTCACAAAGAATCATGCCCAATGGGTTGTTGAGCCGGGAGTCATCGCCAAGCGCGTCAGTCCATCCGACTTCTTAAATCTCGATAATGTCAAAGGCATCGTCATTCAGAATGGCGTCACGGCATGTATCTATATTGATGGCTCACTCGTAGCGCGACTTAACGGCGGCAAATATGATTTTATCAGTCAACAAGAAATAGACGAGCTCCTCGACAGCAAAGCCACGCCGGGTCTATGGGGATGGATCAAAGGCATGGGGAAAGCGCTTATCAAAAGCATCACCGGTAAAAAAGTCAGGGATAACGTTGAGAAGGGTAAGGATTATCATCCCGACATAAAGAATCTCGACGATGTGATCAAGGAGCTGCAGCCCGACGTTTCCATTGAGGTCTATCTAAAGACCGACGCACCGTTCGACATAGTGTTTGGCGGAGAAAAGGACCGTGATGGCAACCTTAGCTTCAGGCCACTGACGATACCCTGCCGCAGGCTCAGCGCCGAAGTAGGTCTGTCGTTGGTCATAGAGATCACCGATTTCGAGAGGTTCACGGCAAAATTCCTCCTCAGCAAGAGCACCGCCACCGTAGCCGACATTGAGCAGTATCTCGAATCAAACGTTAAGGCCATCCTTACCAACCGGCTTCGCAACTCAGATATCGACGAGTTTGGCATCGACCCTGCCATAGTTTCAGAAATATCGGAGATGCTCCAGGAATACATTGAGATACCCGGAGCCAAAGTAAGGGCTATCAGGGACGTCACCACCTCAAATGAAGACATGCAGCGGCTAAAATTAGTCGCCGATGAGATGTTCCTCTCGGAGAAAGAGCTTGAGTATGCCATCCGCACCAACGAGTTCAAGAATCGCCTTGCCGGAGTGGAGAACACACAGAAGGTAACCGAAGCGAAGACCGATTTCGAGCTCTATAAAGCTCTTATGGAGATCAACAAGGACAAGGCTCTGCACGACGACGAGCTCGACGAATTCTACACCCTTCTGTCGCGTCAGAAAATCATAAGGGATGCCACCGCGATGCAGGAGGTAGAAGCCGCCTTGGCCGACATAGCAAAGCTGCGGCTGCTGAAGGAGGAAGAGATGGAAGCCCTCCGGGTCGAGCTTCTAACTAAAAATGCCGACCGCGCGGCTGTGGCTGAGATCATGCAGATGAACAGCATGGCAAGCGTCGAGAAGAAGCGCATGGAGATAGAGCTTGTCCTCTCCAATCAGCAGCATATCCTTGACCAGGGAAAAAGGCAGAACGCCCATGCCCTGCGACGCGAGGAGCTGCTCGACTCCTTTGAGCTTGACGATATGGCTCAGACCCACAAGGCCAAAACGGTCAAAAACAACCTCAACCTTGAAAACGATGTGCTCGACATCAAACTCGGACAGCGCATAAAGGTCGACGAATATCAGGACTCCCGCCAAGATAAGAACATTCAGCGCCAACGCGATAATGACGCGTACCAGCTTGAAATGGAGAAGCGCCGCCGTGAGCTCGAATTTGAGGAGCTTGAACGCCGGCGCCGTCTGGAAGCCGAGGAGATGGAGCGCCTCAACCGGCAGAACAAGGATATATTTGCCATGTGGGCCGATGAGGAGGAGCGCAAAGCAAGCTACGAGCATCGCCATCGGATGGAGGACAAGCGGCTTGACCACGAGCACGAGCTCAACATGACTTCAACCATATCGGCTCACGAGGAGACGATGAAAGGACTCGATGTCGAAAGCCTGCGTGTCAAAGCCACTATGGACGCTGATCAGCTCATGGCCGAACAGGCTGCCCGGCTCGACAGCGAGGCGCAGCGCAGGATGGCCGATGCCATGGGCGGCGCTAAGGTGAGCGAGGCCGAAAAGCGTATCCGCGAGGAGCAGCTGGCCGAAGCGCGCCGGCGCGAGGAAATCCAGCGGCAGGAGGCCCGGGAGCGCGAACGGATACTCCGTGAGGAGCAGCGCACCTTCTTCGGTCAGCTCAGCGACGACCGTAATGCGATGCTCAACAAGATGGCGGAAATGATGGGCATGGTTGCAAATGTCCGCCGACGCGAAGAGAGTGTCCGCGATGATGCACGGGAGACTAACATCCGGATGGAGGAAACCAAACGTATGCACTCTTACAGGGAGCAGGAAATGAACCGCCTTTACGACCGTCTCGATCACGAGCAGACCCGCACTGACGCCATATATAAGGATGTTCTCTCCCACGAGGAGCAGCTCCACAACGCATCGGTCAATGCCATCCATGCCTCACGCCCTGCCAGACGGGAGAATGAGCAGGAGGCGTCGGATTTCCTCATCTGTCCGTCGTGCGGCAAGAAGGTAAAGAAATGGAGATTCTGTCAGGAATGTGGCAGTGAAATCAATTTTAGCAATAAATAAGCATCAGACAGTTATGGCCCCTGACGATAAAAATCCGCTGATACACGGAGATCACAGCTCCATCGCGATAAAGGATCTCCAGAACAATGTCGACAATCACACCGATTCGCACGATATCATTACCAATTCCACCAACCACAACACGGTGGACAACAGCAGCACCGTGATCTACAACGGCGCCGCAGCAAGTGAGAAACTGCTCTCACAGAGGCGCGAGGAATACCGGGCGTTCTGCCGGAAAAACATCATATCGGGCGTGATCAGCCGCAACACGAGAATCGAGCTNAATGAAAAGGCATCCTCTCTGGNGCTCGACTCAACGGTGGCCTCAGAGATCGAGCAGTCGGTCATATCGTCGCTTGAAGGCGGATGCCTGTCGTCGACCGACCGCATCACCCTCGACATAGCCATTGAGGCTATGGCAAGCAACTCCGGGCGAGACATACTGGACAAACTTGTGCCTTTGGCCGACCGCTGCGAAGATGAGGAAGTACAGTTCTACTCCAACCTTGCCCTGGCCGTCTATGAACCCAGAAGATGCGTCACCCGCTATGTCAACAAGTCATTCGACAGCTACTGGCAGTCGTTCTGGACCTACATGGCCTATAAGAAGATCGGCAACAATGCCAAGGCCGAAAATACCCTGATCTCCCTCTCGGCCTGGGCCGACCAGCCCTCGGGTCAGGCCACGCTCCTCAGCGGTGCCGGCTGCCTGTATGACTATTTCGCAGCCAATGGATCAGAGATGCTGAAAAAGACGGCTCTCGGCTATCTGAATCACGCTGAGGGTCTGTCGCCGATGTTGACCGGATTTGTCGAGACACTGATATATCTTTGCCGCAGCGACCGACCGGTCTACTTCACTTCCGAACCAGGCATAGACTTCTACCTGAATCTCTTCGGAGCCAAGCAGAAACCTAAGGCGAGCCCCGTGGCACAGGCAAGATCTTTCTCTACTCCCGCCTCGGCGACCCAATCTTATGGAGCCATGGAGATTACAGACCCGAAGGTCTATGAGATAGCCCATAAAGTAAATACGGCGCCGGCCGCCCCGGCTGTNACGCCTCAGCCAACACCACCCGNAGCCTCAACCCANAGCGANAAGCCGAAGTCAGGCCGGTGGATGACNATCAGCGTAGTGGCCGTGCTCCTGGCGGCAGTGTATGTCATTTTCCGCCCGAGCGGCAACGATAGCAAGGCAGTCCCCGACACCCCCNGCATCACTGCCACCGATAACACCGAGACGAAGGAAGAACCCGCTACCCCTATCGCGACNGACACCCGGAAGCCTGCGACCGGNAGCCAAAGCACTCCATCCACATCATCCGCCTCCGCCAGACAGGAGCGACAGACTGTGNCCGAGAAGCNGGAAAGCAAGGCTGCAACCACTGCACCCGCCTCTACNCAGAGCTCCGGAAACACCCGTCAGCCGACCGTAGAGCAGCCTGCACAGCAGCCACCTACGCCTGTCAAGAAGGAGAATCCCATAGCGACCNTGACTGCCGCAGCAGAGAGCGGCGATGCCGCAGCCGCATATCGTCTGGGCAAGATGTATCTTGATGGCGACGGAGTGGCAAAGAGCAACAAGACCGCGTTTGCACTCTTCAGCAAATCGGCCGACGGCGGCAATGCCAACGGTATGTATATGACCGGATGGTGTTACCGGATGGGGCGCGGAACAAAAAAAGACCTGAAGTTGGCCAAGCAGTGGTGGGACAAGGCGGCATCTATGGGTCACTCTCAGGCCGCCGAAGATGTCAAAGAANTCCANTCACTCATGTAANCTNCCTACTCCAACATCAAAAAAACTAATAGATNATGCGCAAAGCAATTATCCTCCTGACGCTTATCCTCGCTCTTGGAGCATGGAATCCGGCCAATGCTACCGGCGATATAACGAAAATACTGAAAAAAGTTGGCAATGAGCTTGTAAACACAGCTCTCGAATCAAGTACGTCATCTTCATCTACCTCCACCACCTCCTACAAGTCTCCGGCAAAGAAGCGCGATGACGGGAAGCTCAAGACCGAGAGCGAGCTCGAGTGTTATAAACTCAAAGTCAAAAGCTGCACAGTCGATGACAACGATGTGGCCATAATCGAGTTCTCGATCGAAAACACCACCGACCATGATATCAACGGATCTCTACAATGCTCTGATTCTAAAGTGTTTGATGATGAGGGTACATGCTATGATTATAGCTATAATAATAGTTATCTATCAATGGCGTTAGGAAACGGAGATTTTAAGAATAGCGTTTCATTCACCCTTCCTTCAGAGCTCAGCCTGAAATTCAGAATGAAAGTCAAAGATATCGACCCATCAGCCTCCGTGCTTAAACGTATTATAATAAACATCTGGAATTACACAAAGAACCAGAATGGTGTTATGACTATCTATAACCTCCCCATCACTCGCGAAGGGGACGAGTAAACTCATTTTTCTCTTATCCAAACACTAAGATAATGCGCAAAGCAATATTCATATTGACGTTTATTCTTGTCATAGGAACCTGTATCCCTGCAAGTGCCTCCGGAGAAAACGAGAAAACCTCATCATCCTACAAGACCCCGACCAAGCGACGCGACGATGGTCGGATCAAGGCTGAAAGCGAGCTCGACTGCTACAAGCTAAAGGTCAAGAGCTGCAAGGTCGACGACAACGATGTGGCCACCATCGAGTTCTCCATCGAAAACACTTCCAACTATGATATCAGCGGCTACATGACCAATTATGACTCCAAGGCATACGACGATGAAGGGACTTGTTATGATGGTAACTATTTATCATTGGCTATTGGAAACGGAGATTTTCAGCCAAATGTAACATTCACGTTGCCCGCGGAGCTGAGCATGAAGTTCAGGATGAGAATTAAAAATGTTGATCCCTCTGCTTCAGTGTTTAAGCGTATCAATATATACACTTGGAACCATACGAAGGATCAGAACGGATACATGACAATCTATAACCTCCCCATCACTCGCGAAGGGGACGAGTAAATACCAGATGAATTTTTGCCCGAATTGCGGAACTGCACTCACCGGCCATAGAGGAGCTTTCTGCCATGAGTGCGGCCATAGGCTCGCGCCCCAGCCCGATGTCACATCATTCAGAAGTGCTTCCCCCTACGTATCCCCCTCAGGAGAGAGGGAGGACACCGAGGGATGGGAGATCGTTGACTCCGTTGCCCGGAATCTTGAACTCACCGGATATGCCATTCCTGATGTAGCGGCCAAATCTTATGGCCCGGCATCAACGCCTCCGGGCGACTTCACAGAGCAGGACTTCGACGTGCTGCTGCAATGTCTGGAGGGAATAATCGGATTTCTCAAACGGCTCAAGCAAATCTATGGCGACCGTTATGAGAAATATATTCAGGAGTGGCATAGCGACATCAATAGATTTTTCGAGATCTACGAACCCTACCTTGCTTCCAATAATCCTAACGTCTTCCCCCGAGCGATAAAGCCATTTCTCCCCAAAGCCCACAGTCTGTTTATAAGGATGATTCCTGAGCTTCAGAAACATACGGAGAAATCTAACGAGGTCAGGACATTCCGTCAATATATCCGCGCCATCGAGATCATCGAGGAGGGCGACTACCGCCACTGCCGGCTGACCGGAGAGCGGCAACCGGCCGTCTCGCCTCAACCCGCGCCCACACCTCCCCCGCCTCCCCCTGCACGCCACACATCGGGATTTGAGGATAAGATAGCGGCATTGGAGGCGGAGCTGGCGGACAACCGTCCTCAGATCAACAGCATCGACTATAATCCCTCGACCAATTATTTCAAGGAGCTGAACAAGCTGGTCGGGCTCAGACAGCTCAAGGAACAGATGCGCAGCTTTATCGACAACTATAAGCTGCAGCTCAAACGCCGCGAGGATCATCCGGGGCTGAAAATTGACACATCATTCAACTGCGTGTTCAAAGGGAAGCCCGGGACAGGCAAGACAACCGTCGCTCGCCTCATGGCCGGNATNCTCCGTCAGAACGGCATCCTTAAAGGAGGACAGCTCATTGAGGTCGACGCCTCATCGCTCGTGTCCGGATGGGTGGGCTTCTCCGCCAAGATCACAGCACTNGCAGCCTACAAGGCAATGGACGGAGTGCTGTTTATCGACGAGGCATACGCCTTGATGAACAATTTCGAGAGCAGCCGCGGATCAGGACCCGGAAAGGATGTGATCGACGCGCTGACACCCATTATGGAGAACTACCGCGACCGGTTGATAGTGATCGTTGCCGGTTACGATGATGAGATGGACAGATTCCTTCACTCCGCCAACACCGGATTTCCGTCGCGCTTCAAGCAGGTGATGCAGTTTGCCGACTACACACCCGATGAAATGACCGAAATATTCCGGGGGCTGCTCAAAAGCAACTTCTATATTGTCGGAGCTGAAGAAATGAAAATCGTCAACTCCATTTTCAAAGAGATACACAAGCAGATACCGTCGATTCCCGGTTTTGCCAACGCCCGCACGGTCCGCAACATCTTTGAACGCATTTGCCAGAGGGCATCCCGACGGATGATAGCAAATCCCAAGGCAAACCGCGACATCCTTATCGCCGAGGATATAATGCTGCCCCCCGAAGAGATAAAAATGGCCATAGGCCTTGTTTAACCCCATCTTACCCAAATAATGGCTATGGACTTCAATGAGCGAATGGAGCAGATGAAGCGCGACATGGAGCGCAGACGTCGCGAAATGGAGGAGCGCATGAAAAATCTCTCCTCCTCATATAACCCTCAATCCGCCTCTCCATATAACCCTCAATCCGCCTATACTCCTCAACCTGCCGNCTGCGCAGAAAACCGATTCATTCAAGCCCCAAGTCGAGGCCTTACCCTCTGCAGAGCCCGACGAGGGCCAGGGCAGTAGCACCCCTGCCACCCCGCTCTTACATCATCCCGGCCTGGAGAATGAGTCGGAGTCGAAACTGGCCATGTTTGAAAAACTGTATGCCTCGGTCTACAGCAGCGGGATCTCGCCCAAATCNTTNGCGGCGTTCGGCTACTCCGACACCGACCTCTCCCCATTGGCCAATCTGCTCGCAGGCATAGGNGAGATCGAATTATACGAAGCTCTGTATCAATTTGCCGACGAGATATTGCCTGAGCCTTGGGTCAGGAACCAGACATGCTACGGCGACTTCATCAAGTTTATAGAACGGGAGCGGGTGGAGAAATATCTCACCCGCCATGACATCAACCCCAAGATCCTGGCCAAGCAGCTCAAGGAGATCAAAGAGATACGCAATTCGTGCAATCACAAGGGGGTGGTGACACTCGCCGTCTTCGACAGATTCTTTCAGAAGACATACGTAAAGTTCTTCAACGACACCCTCCCGCTGATCATCAGGCTGAAGAAAAA
>WFLX010029732.1_pt1 | contig 19408 bp, 20 predicted proteins | sample 4967041 | NCBI WGS metagenome assembly WFLX01 (sample SAMN12857096, study PRJNA449069) | gut metagenome | isolation source: stool from male and female vole | host: Microtus ochrogaster | place: USA:Florida | collected 2017
ACACGTAAATAAGGATACCGGAACTTAAATTCTTTCAAGATCGCATCCAATTCCCCTTTTTCATATCCCTTGTGTTTCATAAGAGGCCCACCCCCATATTGATCCACTTCAAGCGAGAAAAATATCGTCCGAATTTCTGCTCTACAGCCTGCAACGTATGCCTTAAATCATCCGGGCGGGACTCGCACAGAGCATGAAAATGCAAGCCCTCAATTCCATCAGGCAAAGTATCCAAATCTTCAGAACGAATACCCAATCTGGACTGAGGACTACATGGGTCGTAAAGGGCCGTTTCCACCGTAGAGTATTCCGGATTGACACGCAGCCCGCAGGAAATACCTTTGCGATGGGCCAATTCACCAAAACGGCGATACTGATTCAGCGAATTAAAAGTCACATGGCTGCTGCAAGCAAAAATTTCCTCCACTTCATCCTCGGCATAGACCGGAGCGTAGACATGTGCCTTGCACCCCTTCATTTAGACCACCAACCGGGCCTCTGCCAACGAACTTGCAGTGGCCCCATCCGAATGACGGGCAAGTTCGGAGAATATGGACCACATAGCATTTGCCTTCAGCGCCACTATGATTTCCGCGCCGCTTTCATTCCGGACCCGATCGATGAGCGAAAGATTGCTTTTAAGCAACTCTGTATGCAGAATATAAGAAGGAGAAGGGAGTCCTTGCAGATCCCACTCCTTCAAAATCATGTCCTTGTCTGTCATGATTACAATTCCAGATCAATATCGAATTTTTCAATCCAGGGCAAACCTCTTTCTCCCAATTCGGCCAAGAACGGATCCGGATCGAACTGCTCGACATTATAAACGCCGGCCCCACGCCACAGTCCACGGGCCCAAAGAGAGGCTCCCAATGCCGCCGGAACTCCGGTTGTAAAGCTTACGGCCTGGGTTCCGGTTTCCTGATAGGCCTTCTCATGGTCGCAATTATTGTANATGTAATANNTACGTTCACGACCATCTTTTATTCCGCGGATACGGCAACCGATAGAGGTCTGACCATGNTAATTGGCACCTAAANATTTAGGATCCGGCAACACCGCTTTCAGGAATTGAATAGGAACGATTTCCACCCCATTATACATAATAGGATTGATATTGGCCATGCCGATATTTTGAATAACACGCAAGTGGGTAAGATATTCCTGGCCAAAAGTCATCCAGAATCGGGCGCGTTTCAAGGTCGGATAATTTTTCACCAAAGACTCCAGTTCTTCGTGATAAATAAGATAAGACTCCCGTTCTCCGATTTCCGGATAATTCAAAGGCTTATGAATTTCATGGGGTTCGGTAACTACCCACTTCCCGTCTTCATAATAACGGCCTTTCTGGGTTACCTCGCGAATATTGATTTCCGGATTGAAATTTGTGGCAAATGCCATTCCATGATTACCGGCATTACAATCTACAATATCCAGATAATGAATCTCATCAAAATAATGCTTGGCAGCATAAGCTGTAAAGACAGCCGAAACCCCAGGATCAAAACCGCATCCGAGAATTGCAGTCAAACCTTTTTCTTTAAATCTTTCCTGGTAAGCCCACTGCCAGCTATATTCAAAATGAGCTTCATCCTTGGGCTCATAATTAGCCGTGTCCAAATAATTTACTCCACACTCCAGGCAAGCATCCATAATGGTTAAATCCTGATAGGGAAGTGCGACATTAATTACAATGTCCGGTTGAAAAGAACGCATCAGCTGGATAAGATCCTGAACGTTGTCAGCATCGATCTGAGCCGTCTTTATCCTGTTACCACCGATAGCGGCTGCTATCTGGTCACATTTGGATTGGGTACGGCTTGCCAACATGATATCAGAAAACGCATCGTCTTTAGCGACCTTGTGTGCCACTACTGTTCCTACGCCACCGGCACCGATAATTAAGACTTTTGACATTTAAATTATTAAGTTATTATAGATGCAGAGTACAGAATTGAGGACCCTGCGGACTCAGTATTCGGAAAACCTCATGCTTAAGATTTGATATATTAATTTGGCAGCCAGGAAATCCGGTGCCTTGTTCACTTCATTAGGACATAGTTCGACCACATCGACCCCTATCAGATGGTGCTTTTTAATAATTGTTCCCAACAATTGCAACACCTGCCGATAGGTCAATCCATCGGGTTCCGGAGTTCCGGTCGAAGGCATATAGGCCNGATCGAGCANATCCAAGTCNATAGTGACATATACATTTTCCTCCAATTNAGCGGATACCTGCTCCATCCAATCCGGGGTCGTCTGTATCTGATGGGCATAAAAGATACGGGCAGGATCGATATTTTGTCTTTCTTCGATCGCAGAGCTGCGGATACCGACCTGCGTTATCGAAGCAGTATATTCTTTCGCCCTCGCCATCACACACGCATGATTATATGCCGATCCTTCATAAGTATCTCTCATGTCGGAGTGTGCATCCAATTGCAAGATGGAAAAGCGAGGATAAAAAGAGGAGACNGCNCGGAATGCCCCGATGCTAACCGAATGTTCCCCTCCAATCAGAACCGGGAACTTATGATCGGATAGCATNTTNTTCATTCGTTGAAAAACTTCCGCGGCCATCTTTTCCGGAGCCGTATCTTCCAAAACCGGCTCCAAGGTGGCAATACCTTTTTTATAAACTTCCGAACCGGTTTCTATGTCATAAAATTCAAGATTATAGGAAGCCTCCAAAAGTGCTTCCGGACCACGATCCGCCCCTTTTATCCACGTGCTTGTTCCATCATAAGGAACCGGCAGGATCGCAATGGCGGCAGTCTCGTAATCGGTTTCTTCTACCGTAAAATCTCCGAACTTTCTCATTTTTGTTTCAATATGAATATTTACATCTCACTCCCGAACCTCACTTATCAAAAGAAAACGGGTCCAATATTTTCCATCGATAGCCTCACCTTTATTCTACGGTAACGGATTTGGCCAGATTACGGGGCTGATCGACATCTTTACCCTTGCAGACAGCCACATAATAGGCAAACAGCTGAAGAGGAATGACCGTCAACAGCGGCGAAAGACAATCCAGAGTCTCCGGCACTTCAATCACATAATCGGCCATTTTGGCAATAATCTGATCGCCTTTCGATACCACTGCGATAATCGTTCCCTTTCGCGCTTTGATCTCCTGAATATTGCTTACAATCTTTTCATAAAGATCGTCGCGGGTCGCAATAACCACAACGGGCATCTCCTGGTCGATCAGCGCTATCGGCCCATGTTTCATTTCCGCGGCCGGATAGCCTTCGGCATGAATATATGAAATTTCTTTCAACTTCAAAGCCCCTTCCAAGGCCACGGGATAATTGTATCCACGCCCCAGATAAAGGAAATTATGAGCGTAGGTAAAGCAACGGGACATATCGGCCAATAATGCATTGCTGGTATTCAGCACCTCCTGCATCTTGGTCGGTATCTCTCCCAATTCCTGAAGGATATTCTTATAATCCTCCTCCCGGACCGTACGTTTTGCCTGAGCGATAGCCAACGCTATCAATATAAGAACGGTCACCTGACCGGTAAAGGCTTTCGTAGATGCCACACCGATCTCCGGCCCGACGTGGATATAAGTTCCGGTTTCGGTAGCCCGTGCAATAGATGATCCTACAGCATTGACAACGCCGAAAACCATCGCTCCCCGTTCGCGCGCGCATTCGACAGCAGCCAGAGTATCGGCAGTCTCTCCGCTTTGAGAAATTGCAATGACAATATCATCGGAAGAGACGACGGATTGCCGGTAACGGAACTCCGAAGCATACTCCACATCTACGGCGATCTGGGCATAACTTTCCAATAAATACTTTCCGATAAGACCGGCATGCCAGGAAGTGCCGCATGCCAGGATAATAATACGCCGTGCGGAGCAAATCCGCTCACGATAACTCTCAATCGCATTCAGGACAATCTGATGAGTATCCAGAAGAAGACGGCCACGCATGCAGTCCTGAATACATTCCGGCTGATCGAAGATTTCCTTAAGCATGAAATGCTCATAGCCTCCCTTACTCAGTTTGGAAAGATCAAATTGCACCTCTTTTATTTCTGAATGAACCTCTTCTTTTTCCAGATTCACGACACGGACGGGCGTATCGCGTTTAAGAATCGCAATCTCACCATCGTTCAGATAAATAATCTGGTTCGTATGGGATACGATAGGAGTAGCATCGGAAGCAATAAAAAATTCCTTGTTGTTTTCGCCGATTCCGACTGCCAAAGGGCTGCTTTTTCGAGCCGCATAAAGCGTATTCGGATCATTTTTATCAATCAGAACAATGGCATAGGCCCCCACGACATTACGAAGCGCGATAAGAAGCGCGGAAAGAGTATCAACCTTAAACCGAAGACGGATATGGTCAATGAAATTAACCAGAACTTCGGTATCTGTCAGGCTATTGAATGAATACCCTTCCTCTGCCAGCTGTTCTTTCAGCAAAGCATAGTTTTCAATGATTCCATTATGAACCAGAACAAGATCCCCGCTCATAGAAGTATGAGGGTGCGCATTGATATCTCAACGCGCTCCATGAGTTGCCCAACGGGTATGTCCCATGCCAAAAGTCGACTCCAGATCTTTGTCGGCAAGAAGTTTTTCAAGTTCTGCCACTTTCCCTCTGGTTTTATAAACATCCAATTTATTTTCTGCTGACAATAAAGCTACGCCGGCACTATCGTAACCGCGATACTCCAGACTTTTCAAACCGGAAATCAGAATCGGGGCTGCCTTTTGAGTTCCAATATATCCTACAATGCCACACATAATGAATATCTGTTTTAAATTTATGCCATGCTAAGAACCACAGAGTTTGATTTCCGCATTCCCGGCCAGCTGCAATAGTTGATTCTTTCGATGCAAAAGTTTCTGTATAAACGGATGGGAGTCACAAGAACCATTTATTGACCGAAATTCCGACTGCTGCTCCTCATCCGTTCCATCTAACCCATATATAAACTGAAGTGCGGGTGCAAACTCTTTTTTAGCATCATTAAAAAAGTCTGTAAAAGTAACCTCCACACTCTTTTTCCACAACGTAATCCATTCCTTGAGTTTTTCCTTTCCGGCATACACGGGCTGAATCCCCCAATGGTTTTCCACGGTTCTGCAAACCCAGTTCCATTCCCATTGGTCCATCGCCGCGAGACTGAAAGGAAACAACGAACTATGAATATCCGACGGCGAGGACATTTTTAACGCCTCGTTCCAATATTTCTCGACCTCGGCTCTTGGAGCAATATATCCTCCGTAGTCACACCAGTCACCGCTACCNTCTTCCGTGGTCTGCAGATCTGCTCCGCCCTCCACTCGGGCCNCTACTACACCCAGAGTATAATAGTGTAAAGCATTTTCATACAAGGCAATGCCCCTGCGAACCGCTTCAGAAGAGACATAAGCCCCCTGGATAGAAAAATACGATTTTTCAGGATCCAANCCCAATGCCGTACCGGGAACGCCNTCACCCGAAGCTGCCGAAACCGCCTTCANAATACCGATNCCCTCNTCTATCCGGGCAATCACATACGGATTAAAAAGAGAAAAGGTCGTGAGATCCTCTCCTGTAATAGGTATGTCGCCTCCTGCCGGCCGATAAGCCACTCGCCCATCCCTCTGCGGCCACTTGTCGACATCCCGCATGACACCGACGCTACGCAAAGCGACAGCCGGCACAATCAGCGTTTTACCACAGGCTTCTACAAGATACGAAAACGGAAGTGAACTGAGGTCCGCATGCAAAGTATGATGTCCCAAAACCGTCGAAAAANNGCCCACACGCATAGNCCAATAAACATAAGAACCTGAGGNCAGCTTGACCCCTCTCTCCAGGATTCCATATTTATTGGGNCCNAACTTATANCTATGATTGCTCTGGTTACTTCCCGAACCAGCATTGAAAAACGAAGTCTGACAGGCTATNAGCAAAGTCGCTTTATGATGGGAAACACTGAAAGGACCGGCCCAAAGAGAGCAAGCCTCTCCATTTTCAAAATGACAATTAGCGAAAAACAAACTATTTACTGCAGAAAAGCCCTGCCCGATATGACAGGATTTTCCGACAAAACAATGGTTCAGCATTGCATAACCGGATACCNGCGTTNCCTCTTTGATGATGAAGTCGCGGGCAATAACCCCGTCCAGGATTTCTGTACNNGCAGCATCGGAACTTAAANCCGTTCCGCACNCCNGACGGCAAACTCCGGAAATAATTGAAAATGCCCCGATGCGGACATCCCGTATCTCCTTCACATTCTCGACACAAGCATATTTTCCAATCCGTCCGGACTGCCCGACCAAAGCATTTGCATATTTTTCGATTCTGGAAAACAAATACTTCAAAATATCTGTCCGATAACGATGCAAAGACATAAGATAGGCCTCCTGTGAGGTAAGATTATCATATATCATCACCTCCCGACCACCCGTCTCGATCAAAACAGGAACAGAAATATTGTTTCCGAACGTAGAATCCAACGTACAGACGATCTTATCTGCATTCCGGATAATCGCGCCATCTCCAATTTCATAGNTCTGAATAAGACCGANGTTCCGGANAAGACAGCCGNTTCCAATCATCACGTNGCGTAAACACGCANTATAAATGCCGACGGAAGTATCGATATTTCCGGCAGACCCGAAATCCCGGTTGAAGTGTCCGATGCGCACCGCCCCTTCCAACCGGGTATTCCGAAGATATTCCGGCATAAAACCAGGGGCGACCTGTACATTTCCCCAATCCGAAGCCTCACACCCATTTGCTTCTAAAACAGAGATTTCAGAAGCAAGCAAATGACGGAACAGAGAAACATCACACATAAGAACAACTATAAAAGAAGACCTCCTCCAGGCAAAACCTTAACGGAGTCTTTCAAGCGATTTCAACAATGCTATGTCATGGATCACGCCACGCATAGCCATCACATTGCAGAATAAACTCAATGCCGGCATCGCAAGCAACATATAATTATATATCACCTCCACCGTTCCGGCTTCCGTCCATGCTCCGATCATACATTTATAATTATGGCACTCATAAAAGAAAAGACCATAGTACAACAGATCAAGCACACCCGAAAAAATGAGAAACCGCAATTGCAGCCAGCGTTTTTTGTAAAGAAAGATGCAGGCAAGCGGTGTCACCAGCATAATGAGAAGCAAAAGGAAAATACTCCAGCCCATCACCTCGGTCGTATTTCCTTCGGTTAGGCTTTTTATCCCCAATGCATTCAGTTCATACGTTGCTTCCGGCACCAAAAATGTAGCCAGCGGCAAAAGCAATAACATTAAAATTGCAATAACGCTGGCTAACATGTATACGGTTTGTATGCGTTGTATCATAAATTACTTTTCTACAATTCGCCAATAGACATTGCCCTCTTCATATTCCTGAATCGCGAGCAACGTAGGCTTCGGCAATTTCTCATAATAGCGAGAAATCTCGATTTGCTCACGGTTCTCGAAAACTTCATCCAGATTATCTCCTGCCGTTGCAAATTCCTGCAACTTTTTATCCAGATCGTGTTTCATTTCGCTCGATATCTGGTCAGCACGACGTGCAATTATATCGACGGTTTCATAAATATTACCGGTATCCTCACAAAGAGCGATAACATCACGAGTTACTGTGTTAAGCGGAGCGTTTGACTTTTTGTAATCCATTTTATTATAATATTATGATTATTCTTTATTGATATTGTTCTAACAATTTATTGATTTTGGCAAACATCTTTTTAACCTCCTTGGCGTATTTCCCGTCCGGATAATCATTCGTAAAGGTAAAATATTCATCCGATGCGGCACGAAGACGGTCTTCCTTTTTCTCCTCAACACTCGCCATTGCGGCTTCATACTGAGCGCGTAGAATCACATAGGCCAGATCTTCACGATGTTTTGAATAGGGATAATCATTCTGAGCGTTACGTGCCGTAATAACAGCCGCCTCATAATTATTTCCCATATAAGTCCCAAGATCCAGATACAATTTGGCGCTAAGATATTCCTTATAACAAAGTTTGTCACTCAGTTCATAGCGCATCACAGTTGCAGAATCGGCTAAAGGACTATTGGGATAAGTTTCGATAAACGAATCCAGCTCCTTGATGGCGGTACGGGTCGTAGCCTGATCCAACCGCGCATCGGGAGATGCCTTATAATCGCCATAGGCAAGTTTGAAACGAGCCTCTTCTGCATATTTTCCCCGCGGATAACTGTTGCTATACCGGGCGAAATATTCTCCCGAGGACAGATAATCCTTGATATTGAAATAGCTCATCGCAAGAAGATAAAGGGCTTCCTCCGCCTGTTCCGTACCACGATACATCGGCACGACATCTTCGAGCAACATTACCGCACGAGAATACTTCTTCTGATCATAATACATCTTGGCATACTCATATTTTGTATCAACATCAGCATTTTTCAAGACCTTGTTATATTCATTGCAAGCAGTCAATAAAACAAGCATTACCAATCCTAAGAAACTATTCTTTATTTTCATTTCCTGCAATAGTAGTATAAATTTGAAGCGCAATCGGCGTATTACGCCAAATTGCGCTGCAAAGATAATAGAAATTCAGTTGACAGACAACAATATTTTCAATTTGTTATTCTTTGGCCACGCTGATTTCCAATATTTAACGTAGAGAGCGGCAATCGGTCCCGTTTCATCCGACCGATTCACAAAGTTCTGCACCGATGATCCGGCACAACATCTTCCGCAGCATCGTTTCCTGGTCGTAGGGACTAGGCACCGGCTTTGCATCTTCCTTATGCATGGGGCTCTTGAAATAGAACGACAACCATTTTTGAATACCTTTCATGCCACACCGGTTTGCGAGATCCGCCAGCAAAACAAGATCCAACAGCAACGGGGCCGCCAGAATCGAGTCACGACAAAGGAAGTCCACCTTGATCTGCATCGGATAGCCCATCCATCCGAAGATGTCGATGTTGTCCCAACCCTCCTTGTTGTCATTACGGGGCGGATAATAGTTGATGCGAACCTTGTGGTAGATATCACCATATAGGTCAGGATATTTTTCAGACTCGAGAATGGTATCGATCACGGAAAGCTTGGAAACTTCTTTTGTTTTGAACGAAGCAGGGTCGTCCAGCACCTCGCCGTCCCGATTTCCTAATATATTAGTAGAGAACCAGCCCCTCAGTCCCAGCATTCGGGTGTGGAAAGCCGGTGCGAGCACGGTCTTCATCATCGTCTGACCGGTCTTATAATCCTTGCCGCAAATCGGCACATTCATCCGGTCGGCCAATTCCCACATGGCGGGAAAATCCACTGTCAGCGCAGGAGCGCCATTGATAAAAGGAGCTCCCTCCATGATAGCGGCATAGGCATAACACATGGAAGGTGATACTTCCGGAGAATCGGATTTCATTGCAGCCTCCAGTTTATCGAGCGACTTGTGTATTTCGCCGACAGGCAGATAGGCCTCCGTGGAAGCCGCCCAGATAACAACGACACGAGCGCAGTTGTTAGTCGTTCTAAAATCCCGGATATCCTGGCGGATTTGCTCCATCTGATCCCACTTGCTTCCGCCTTCTTTGATCCACGTCCCATTCAGTCGGGTAATGAATTTGGGATCGAAGCATGCCTTCATCGGTTTTATGGACTTGGCTTCATCAGCAACCAGATCTATATCCTTCTCTGTCAAAACCTGGGCGTGCATGGCTCCTTCGTAAACCGAATCCGGGAAAATATCCCAGCCGCCAAACACCAATTGATCCAATTGCGACAACGGGACTACATCTTTGATCAATCCTTCATGTGTCGCTGCATTTTTTTGGAATTTCAAGTATGACAACTGGGTAAGGGAACCTATCGGCTTCGCCACACCTTTCCGCGTTGCCAATGTTCCTACTATAAAAGTTGTCGAAACGGCTCCGCTCAAGCCGACAACCAATATACCCAATTTTCCTTCCGCTTTCTCGACATTCATTTGTTTCATATATTTTTCTTTATGATATTTCTATTTAATTTATGTTGCAAAGTTAAACCGTTTTTGCAAACTACGGTTACTATTTTCATACATTTAAAAGTTAGTCTGCAATAAAAAACACCTTTTTTATAAAATTTGTTCGCCACATATATCGATTTATGTACATTTGCACTGTTTTAAGATTTTAACGAATCTAGACCTTTTACAAAATAACCCGCCTTTATGGCAAAATTTATTTGAACCATACAGGCACTAAATCAGTTTAAACTATGGCACAAAACCTTAACCAATTCATTCCTATGGCTTATAACAATGATTTCTGTATGAAACTCTTAGTATTACAGGATAATCTAAGAAATTTTGCATACATGTTGACCGCAGACAGAGAAGAAGCACTCGATTTACTGCAAGACACAACGTTAAAAGCACTTNACAANCANGACAAATATGTCGAAAATNTCAACTTCANAGGATGGGTGTNTACAATTANGCGTAACATTTTTATAAACAACTATCGCCGCACGACACGTAACCAGACAGTGATTGATCAGACTGAAGATCTTTATCACCTCAACCTTCCGCAAGAGTCGGGTTTCGATACACCCGACGGATCTGTCGCCATTCAGGAAATTACCCGGACCATCAACGAGTTCGCCGACGAATACAGGATTCCGTTCTCGATGCACGTCGCCGGCTACAAGTATAACGAAATCGCTACGAAGATGAATCTGCCGCTCGGCACGGTAAAAAGCCGTATCTTTTTCGCCCGCCAGAAATTACAGGCTATCCTGAAAGACTATCGATAATAACCGGTCCAAATCATATTGCAGGAATGCGTTCCACAAAATAGGTAGGAACGCATTCTTGCAGTATAATATTTTTCAAGGAAATCGCACAAATAACGATGATGCAACTTGGTATCAGCTATTTTTAGCCTACCCAATCGGCACTCAGCCCTTACTCTTTCAGAATAATCTTCTTTGCCGGCATATCACCCAGTAAAGATAGTGGACGGGCATTATTACCGCAACCCGAAGTAGTTGGCCGACAGATTCAACAAATACGACACCTAAGACNGCTCCAAATATACAAGGTGTATGCGGGCGCATATGCCNAGACCAGCNACNTTGGTGAAATCGGCAACCTCAACGCTGTATNGGGAGAGCCNGCTNCATGANNGNNATGGGAAACAACTCGGATNTGGTAGAGAAGNACTCGTACGCCCCAATATTTNANAATNAAAATCTATCTTCACATTNTTACGCGGAACNCATAACCTTATGGCAAACATCGACTCTGCATCGTCTTCCTCACATGATACCCAAGACGCTCATGCCCAAAATATCAAAAGAAATATATAATCCGTTTCATTGTCATTTTATTTATCATTACGTACCGCATTCTCCAAAAATTCGCCAAGACTTATCCGATAGCTCGATGTCGCCTCTGCAGCCACGACTCCCGCCCCGGTCGACACATTACTGTATCCCCAGATAGGATNGCCAAAACCGGCCTCTGTGATATCTCTGAACGGATCATCATCTCGATGCCACACATAATTGGCCCAATCATAATAACTCTTGGAAACTTTATGAATTGTAACCGTTAATCCACAATCGAACAGCAGAGGCTCCCATTGCTGCGACCTCACATAATATCTGCAATCAGTGTATTGCAGATGCAAAGGATAGGTCCTGCCCGAAAACTGACGGTCGGTAAAAAATGTAAATCCATAAGCATCGCCACCCATGATCGATTCAAACACACCGATATGCTCGGAAAATATCGGTTCTGCATCATAATTCAACTGGCCCAGAATATAACTCAAATTCGGCAGATATTCTCTCCACGAGCTGTCACCTCCGCTTTCCGTTCCGTTATGACAAAAGTCCACGTAGGTGAAGCGATAATAATCCTCCGTTTCGGCAACATCGGTAATGTCCAGTTCAACATTCAGCTTGAACGATAAATCGGTAAGCATTTCCCAACCGTCAATGGTTCCACGCCATTGATCCGTGATTACCGCTTTCCATCTCACAGTCTCAATGGGTATGGAATACGGTACCGCAACCTCCGCCTCAGCACTTCCATAAGTCTCACTTTCTGCAATCAGATGTACTATGTCACCCTCCTGAGGAATATAATCCGTGTTCTTCAGTTCTCCGTTGACTATTATTCTCACAACAGCGTCCGGCACAGAATGATCCTGTTGGCCTTTTTCGTCAGTGAACAACCAGGTTCGCGATACCTGTACATTGATCGGCTGTCCGGCAGTAATCAGGGAATTCATGCACAACACAGGCTTGACCTCCATATCAAGCGTGAAATTTTCGTAACATCCTGTAAGAATGACAGGAAAAAGCGATACAATAATTTTTCTCAGAATTGCCATGTGTATGATATTGATGGGATGACGGGTAATAATTTTACTTTCTGGAATACCGGTGTGGATGTAATGTAAATGTCGGTTCCGGTCCTCTCCACAACCTCTTCGTATTTCCTGCGGATACCGATGGTATTCAGATGGCAATAAGCATTATAAAGACCGAAAGTCCAATAACCGCGTTTATTCTTAACATTGCACGACAGGTCAAGACGATGGTAGAACGGAAGCTGATAATTGTTGACAGGAGCNTTCAAAGCGACATCATATATATAATACNGGCCTTCGAAACTCGGGGCATCNTATATCTGAGTCAGAAGCGTGTAGCGGTTCCCGGAATGACCTACCCACGCCGCGTTGAGCGATACCTTATCATTGATATGCCAGTTTGCAACGACGTTGACTGTGTGTCTGTTGTCAAAGCGGGCAGGGTAGCGGACACCGCCGTTTTTGTCCTTAAACTTACGGTCGGCCCATGCAAGAGAATANCCGACGAATCCGGTAATCCTACCTGNTGTTTTCTCGAACTTGAAGTCNATNCCCTTGGCACTTCCCTCNCCCGAAGTAAGACGCTCNTTCCACATCTCAAACGGAGAAAGCAGATAATATTCGTCACGATAATCAATAAGATCATGCATGAATTTATAATATCCTTCCAGCGATGCCGAATACATGCCGTTNNCCGACTGCCAATATCCGCCTACGGCAATCTTGTCAGCNGTCTGTGGCTTGAATTTACCCATGATAGGAATCCACTGGTCGGTAGGCAGAGAAAGATAGGTNCGCATCAGCTGATGAACATACTGCACCGTGCGGCTGTAGGCNCCNTTTATCGCATAGTTCTTACNGGGCNTATAGCTGAANGAGAGCCGGGGCGATATGCCGTAACGGANCTTTCCGTCGATATTGAACAGCGACGTATGCAGACCNATGTTGGCNCGGAAATTTTCTGAAATCTTCCAGTCGTCCTCGATGTAAANATTGAATTCATTGGCACAATAAGCCCATGTCGAGTCTCTCGCNTCGATCCGGGTGTCATCAAAAGTATATTCTCGCNNAGTNCGCCCCGGCAGAAACGAATGCCTCACATAATCGGCACCAAACCGTATCTGGGAATTGTCATCTGGAGTCCAATAGAAATCACCTCTGACTATCCAGTCGTTGATATTATTTTCAGTTTTTTCGATTGTATGGATGGTTGTAACTAAATCGCCATTAAAGTCCTTACTCAGATCATCGTGTTTCATGCCTGAGAAGTAGCGCGTATACGCCACCGTAAATTCAGCGGNAAGAGACGGCCTGATGCGATAATTCAGACCCGTCTGCACAACAAAATTGCCCCANTTGAAATCATATNTGTCATTTTCATACCATCCGGCAATAAAGTCGTTCAAATCTTTAGAACCTGTCTTCAANAGATCGTTACCGTAATATGTNCTGATAAAGCCGTTCAGTTTCGATGAAAACCTATGACTGATTTTCGCATTAAGGTCCATGAAAGAATAACGAAACCNAATCTTCTCATCCTCGAGCCTGGAGTTGATGACAGCAAGCATGGGTATCGTCAGCGCATCATACCATGAGCGACGCAGACCGAAGAGATAAGAGGTTTTCTTCCCTATCGGGCCGGAGATATTGAATGCNCCTGACGTCAGTCCCAGCCTCGCCGAGCCGTGATGTNCCCNGGTATCTCCGTTCTGAAGTCTCACATCCATAAACGAGGAGAGACGGCCGTCATACTTCGCCGGCATCGAAGTCTTAAAGAAATCTATGTATCTGATAATATCGGTATTGAACGCCGAGAACAGACCCGCAAAATGATTGACCTGATACAAGGGCACATTGTCGAGCATACACAGATTCTCATCACCGTTGCCCCCGTGCACATACATTCCCGCCAGTCCCTCAACACCNTCAATAACACCAGGCTGCNTNTGCATCGCCTTAATGACATCGCATTCTCCGAACAGAACCGGAGTGTTACGCACTTCGTCAGCCGTTATCTTTTTTGCACCGACCTCAGCGGTTTCGACGGGCGACGCTTCGAGTCGCGACACCACGACGACCTCATCGAGCATTTTTGCGTCAAGAGAGGCCACGGCCGTGAGATATTGCCGGTCAGAAGTCCCAGCCGCCGTATCACGGCGATTATCCTTTTTGCGTCTGAGCACTACATTTTTACCCTTAATACTGTATATTATGTCTGTATCTTTGAAGATTTCATCCAGCACCGCTTCAAGCGGCTTATTATCGGCGCTAACATTGATTTTCAAATCCTTTAGCAATTCCGAAGAATAAACGAAATTCTTTCCGGTCTGTTCGATTATGCTGCGGAACACCGCAGCAGCAGGCTGCCCGACCGCATTGACCGTGACATTCTGCGCATGTCCGGCAAACGCGCAACCCAACAATACGATAATGACAGCTACACGTTTCATCATTTCTTTATAATCATGTCGGTTTCAAGTATATCATTGATAGTCTCGAGCAAGTCGGTTGCAGGACCTTCATAATGCAGCGACAGAATATAGTCATCCGCATTTTCCGGCAGGCCCGCAACTTCTACGCCATACACATTCTTAATCTTTTCGACCACAACCGGAAGTGGAGTTGCTTCAAAGTCAATCGCCCGTACTATCGTTTCGGCAGGAATGGTCTCTGCCGTTTGTCCGGCAGGACGATTAGAATCAATGAAGAAATCATTATGCACCAACACGGCAGCCGTCGCACTCAGCACGGCCATCGCCACCCATGCCGCCGCGATCCGGCCGGGCGTCCACCTTCTCACTCCGGCAGGCCTGATGCGCCGCAATGCCGGCTCCACGGCAAAGCATCCTTGCCGGTAGTGCTTTGCGATATATTCTATTTCCTTATTATCCTGCATAATCGTAATCAAAAATCAAAACCTATTCTGAACAAGAAATATAGATTGAAATCCGCAGCAACCGCGGTGTGACCGGCGGGCCGCCGCGCCCGATAAAATAATAGCCAGAAACATCAATGTGATAAAAAATCCATTCATAACGTCTGTTGATTGTTTACCCTAAAGACGCAATGAACACGAAAAAGTCCTATCGTAAAAATAAAAAAATTACAGGAATGGCAGGAAAAATGGTTTATGGCCCGTCGACAGAAGTTCTCTAAGCCGGCTATACGCCTTGGTCATCTGATTTTTAACCGTCTTAAGCGATAGCCCGAGCTCCTCAGCTATTTCGTCATTCGAAAGTCCGTCGCGCTTGCTCAGCAGAAAAATTTCACGACATCGTTCCGGCAATTCGTCAATGGCACGCCAAATCCGGGCATCGCGTAGCGAAGTATCGACAGCCTCATCGTCGACATCCGGGATATGTTCAATACCCACAGTCTCCTTTCTGTTCCGCAGAAACGNTATACATTCATTGCGGACNCTGCGGTACATATACCCTTGNAAATTCTCGATATCCCCACCCGNTTCAATAACNTGCCATGCTTTCAGAAAAGCATCCGACACAAGGTCTTCGGCACAGTCGGCATCATCGACAATACGCATGGCGTACATGCCCAGAGGCAAATACATCCTGCGGAAATGATTATCGAACTCTTTGCTTGTCATAGGGTAGCATTACAGATTATCCGCGGCAAAGATAGGCAATTATTCCATCGCGCCAAAATCATCCGACATGATCCGCCATCGTTTCAGAAATCTAAAAAGAAAATCCGATACTGAGATTCAACCCTTCAATATCCAGACGGTCGACACTACACTCATTATTATACATCCGCATCTTCCAGCGGGCCCGTTCAATAGTGTAACCCAGAGCAATATCAAGACCGTATCCCGCTCCTATACGGATAGCCAGACCGGCAGAAGGCTCGCAGAAAAATCCGCCGTCGATATCGATATCATCTTCTATATAGTCACGCTTGGCATTCCACATGACGGCATAGCCAATTTTCATATCGNCNAAAGGAGAAACCTTCTTTTTATTAAATGTATAGCGCAGATCACCGAATACGGGAAGATCATATTCGGGAATATCCTTGTGATGGACCGCCATACCCCAACCTACGCCTCCCCCGGCAAACAATCTATCATGGAATATTTTAACACCATGACTGGTACGAAAGATGAAACGGTCATAACTGTCAGTCGTTGTTCCCGCNGAAAATCCGGCATCCACATACCCTTGATAACAAGGGCGCTGCCCATAAACCTTCGCAAAAACAAAGCAACAAAAGATCAAAATAAACCAAGATACTCTCATAAGCACAAAAAAAGAGTTATAAAATAGAAAAATCNGGCCGTCTTCAGATAAGCTTTCATCCAAAAACTCATCATNCAAACGTGGCAAAGGTANATAAAACCCGAAAAAGACACAAGACATACAACCCTGTAATATTTATAATAAGAAAAATCTACAACCTGGAAAGCATTGACATTCGGAATGAATCATTTTTGCNATTCAGGAGACTTTACAAACTCTGTGAGTACAAAATCGGCATGGCTACCGGAGGGGAAACGTATATCTGCAATATCTTCAGAAACCTCTGTAATCCGCTAATTCACGGCAGACGAGAGAATCCGGCTCCATATAAACCGATTACAGGAAACAGTTTCAAATAACACAAATCCGGACAGCACTTCCAACACGGAAATCGACGCAACCCGATAAACCTACAACGCAACCCGNTCTANAAAAACACCCCGGTAATCAGAGTAAAACACAAAAGAGGAAACTTATACAAGTTTCCTCTTTGTATGGTCGGGGTGACCCGACTCGAACGGGCGGCCTCTACGTCCCGAACGTAGCGCGCTACCAACTGCGCCACACCCCGATCTGTTTTGCGGGTGCAAAGATAAGATTACTTATTTTAACCTCCAAGAAAAATGTGAAATATTTTTCCTTTTTATTCACATACGGCCACACGGNAGGGGCAAGAAGAGCGAAAAACAGCCTTTTTTCACGAACATAGGTTCGTTGGCAAAGTAAGTTAACTTCATCGNCCATTTAAGTTGACTTAAATGGTCGATGAACATATGTTCATAAAAAGGGGGAATTTTCATACACAAATCTGCCAGTCCCACCCACTCCGCAGAAACGCCCCCAAATACCTAATAACCCTCCCGCCGATAAAACAAACACCCATATTTACATTATTTATAATAGAAAGTTTTTCTACAATGCCGATAATGGGAAAATCATCGCGAAACGGGTTTCCGCGCCAGAGATTACAAATTAGCCATTCACGGCAAAACAAAGCTTTTGCACCGCCGTCTCCATCTCTCAACTGCCACACCCGTTCAATCAGACAGAGAAAAAGGAGCTTTAAAGATCCCCTGGAAAACAAAATTTCCTTCTCGCCCTTGCCGGATTTTCCAAATTACAAGATCTAATCCCATTGACTCATTCGGTTATGAATCTTTTAGCTACAAAACAAAGAACAACAGCATCGCAATTCCGCTCCAAACAGCGGCATCCATATACGAAAACCGGCTTTGCCCTTTTCAAGCAAAGCCGGTCGTTTATCTAAAGAAAACCGAATCAGTCTACATTGAGGTTGACACGCTTGAAAGCGGTGGCAACGAGCCCTTTGCTTGCCTGATTGAGATATTCCTTCACGCTGAGTTTGGCATCCTGAACAAATTCCTGTTCCATCAGACAAGAATCCTTGAAGAACTTCTTCAAACGACCCTGTGCGATGTTCTGAATCATCTGTTCCGGCAGATTGGCAGCCTTCTCTTCGGCNGTCTTAGCCTTCAATGCGCNGATTNCGTCAGNCTGCTCCTCAGTGATGGAACCCTTCATGATACCTTCTTTGAGGTGCTCTTCGTTTTCTGCGATATNNAGATTNAAGCCGGCCTTCTTGAGAGCAGCCTCAACGGCCTTGTTAACCTGTTCCTCCTTGGTCTTTTCGATAGCCACCTTAAACTCGGCATCTTTAACCTCCTGCGGAACGTTAGATTCATCCACTGCCACCGGATTCATGGCAGCTACCTGAAGAGCCACGTTTTTGGTCACAGCGGCATCGGCATCAGCCTGGTTGAAAGCCACCACCGTTGAAAGCATGTGGTTGAAGTGATTGTAAGCTACGACAGACTCACCGGTAATGAACTCGTAAGTACCGAGCTCCATCTTCTCGCCGGTAACACCGCTCTGAGCCACGATAGAATCCTTCACCGTACCGTCTTCGGTAGGCAGGGCAAGCACCTCGTCAATGGTTGCCGGCTTGTTGGCCATCACCAATGCAAGGATCTTGTTGGCCAAAGCCACAAAACGATCATTGGTAGCCACGAAGTCTGTTTCGCACTTCAAAGCCACGATAGCACCGAATTTGCCATCGGCAGCTGCGACAACCGTACCCTGAGCGGCATCGCGGGCCTCACGCTTGGCGGCCACAGCCTGGCCTTTCTTACGGATTTCCTCGACAGCCTTGTCAAAGTCATTGTCAGTAGCTTCAAGCGCTTTCTTACAGTCCGACATACCGGCGCCTGTAAGTTCGCGAAGCTTCTTGATATCAGCAATAGTTACTGCCATAATTTTATGTTTCTAAATTGTGTAAGATTGTATTAATGAAACTCTTGATCAAGCTTCTTCGGCAGGAGCCTCGGCAGCGGGAGCCTCTGTGGCAGCCGGTTCTTCGGCAGCGGCGGGAGCTTCAGCTACAGGAGCGGCGGCTACGGTTTCCTCTTCGGCCTTGCGGTTTCTCTTGCGGGCCGGAGTCTTGCCGGATGCCTCTGCTGCATCGTTGTCAGCTTTCTCGATCTTACGTTCCTCGAGACCTTCGGCGATAGCCTCGCACATAGCGGAGAGCACAGCTTCGATAGACTTCGTGGCATCGTCATTGGCCGGAATCACGTAGTCGATATTGTTAGGATTAGAGTTCGTATCTACCATGCCGAACACCGGAATACCGAGACGGATAGCCTCAGCCACGGCGATGTGTTCCTTCATTACGTCGACAACGAAGAGAGCGGAAGGAAGGCGGGTCAGGTCGGCGATAGAACCGAGGTTGCGTTCCAACTTCTCACGCTGGCGGCTGATCTGGAGACGTTCGCGCTTGGAAAGATTGTTGTAAGTTCCGTCCTTCGTC
>WFLX010007085.1_pt1 | contig 19398 bp, 15 predicted proteins | sample 4967041 | NCBI WGS metagenome assembly WFLX01 (sample SAMN12857096, study PRJNA449069) | gut metagenome | isolation source: stool from male and female vole | host: Microtus ochrogaster | place: USA:Florida | collected 2017
TTAGCGTTGAGCGTGGTAGTGTGGCTCTAAAAGCGTAACTTTGCATTTAGATAAATCAAATACCATAATCACCGCTATGCAACTTTTCGATAAGCTTTCAAAGAAGGCCAAGGAGCATCCCCAGAGGATAGTGCTCCCCGAAGGTACCGAACCGCGCACCCTCACCGCCGCCGACCGCATCATTGCCGACGGTCTCGCCAAGATCATCCTCATCGGCGACCCCAACGAGGTGCTCGCAATGGCTCAGGAGCTTAAGCTCGACCATATCAAGGAGGCCACCATCGTCAATCCCGCCGATCCTGAAGTTATCGAGCGCTACGCTCCCCTCTACTTCGAGCTCCGCAAGAACAAGGGCATCACGATGGAGCAGGCCCGTCTCACCACCTCCAACCCCCTCTATCTCGGCTGCCTCATGGTCAAGAGCGGCGACGCCGACGGTCAGGTGGCCGGCGCCATGAACACCACCGGCAATGTGCTCCGCGCAGCCTTCCAGGTGATCAAGACCCAGCCCGGCATCGACGTAGTGTCAGGCGCATTCCTCATGCTCCTTCCCGAAGGCAGCCCCTTCGGCACCGACGGCATCCTGATCTTCGCCGACTGCGCCGTTGTGCCCGATCCCACTGCCAAGGAGCTCGCCCAGATCGCCGTGAGCGCCGGCCAGACAGCCCGCGACATTGCCGGCATCACTCCGCGCGTGGCCATGCTCAGCTTCTCCACCAAGGGCAGCGCCAAGCATGAGCGCATCGACAAGGTGATCGAAGCCACAGCCATAGCCCACGAGATGGATCCCGAGCTGATCCTCGACGGCGAGCTTCAGGCCGACGCCGCCATCGTTCCCGGCGTAGCCCAGAGCAAGGCTCCCGACTCTGTCCTCTCAGGACGTGCCAACGTGCTCGTGTTCCCCTCGCTCGAAGTCGGCAACATTGCCTACAAGCTCGTGCAGCGCCTCGGTGGCGTACAGGCCGTAGGTCCGGTNCTCCAGGGCCTTGCCGCTCCCGTCAACGACCTCTCGCGCGGCGCNTTCCCCGAAGATATCTACAAGACCATCATCATGACCGCCAATCAGGCCATTGGCCTCAAGGGTCTCTGATCTTACCCACTCATAACCATTACCCCCAATCATCTCTGAAATTTTTTAGACATGAAGATTCTTGTGCTCAACTGCGGCAGCAGCAGCGTTAAATATAAACTCATCGACACCACTACCGACGCAACTCTCGCTGAAGGCGGTGTTGAGAAAATCGGACTTCCCGACGGCTTCCTCAAATTCAAGCGCCCCGACGGCTCGAAGCAGATCATCGAGCTCGGCCTCACCGACCATGAGGGAGCCGTAAAGGCCATCCTCGGGGTGCTCACCGACCCGAAAGAGGGCTGCATAAAGAGCTATGACGAGATCGACGCCGTAGGCCACCGCGTGGTACACGGTGCCGAGAAGTTCAACAAGAGCGTACTCATCACCGACGAGGTGATCCANCAGGTCAAGGACTGCTATCCCCTCGCCCCGCTCCACAACCCCGCCAACATCACCGGCATCGAAGCCATCACGGCCCTCATGCCCGACGTGCCTCAGGTAGGCGTGTTCGACACCGCCTTCCACCAGACCATGCCGGCCAAGGCATACATGTATCCCCTCCCCTACCGCTACTACAAGGAGGACGGAGTGCGCCGCTACGGCTTCCACGGCACCAGCCACCGCTATGTGTCGGGCCGTGCCATCGAGTTCCTCGGCCTTGATCCCGACAACAGCAAGATCATCACTTGCCATATCGGCAACGGCGGCTCGATCACCGCAGTGCTCAACGGCAAGAGCGTCGACACCTCGATGGGCCTCACCCCCACCGAAGGCCTCATGATGGGCACCCGCGTGGGCGATGTCGATCCCGGAGTGCTCACCTACATCATGGGCAAGCACAATCTGACCGTCGACGACCTTCAGCGCATCATCAACAAGGAGAGCGGCGTGGCCGGATTCACCGAGATGTCAAACGACATGCGCGAGATCGAGGCCGCCGACAATGCCGGCAACGAGCGCGCTCATCTCGCCCTCGAGATGTATGAGCACCGCATCATCAAATATGTAGGCGCTTATGCAGCCGAGATGGGCGGTGTGGATGCCATCGTATTTACAGGCGGCGTAGGNGAGAATCAGACAGGCGTGCGCGAAAATGTCTGCGCTCCCCTCGGATTCATGGGTGTTAAGCTCGACAACGAGCTCAATGCACGCACACGCGGCACCGAGACGGTCATCTCCGCTCCCGACTCNCGCGTGAAGGTNGCCGTGATCCCCACCGACGAGGNGCTGATGATTGCCCGCGNCACCGAGCAAATTGTCAACGCCCGATGAGCATGGAGCCCCAAAAGGGTTCGCCTCGCGATATTCATATCGACCAATTCGACTATCCGCTGGAGGAGGGCCGCATCGCGGCCCATCCTTCAGCGGTTCGCGATGCTTGCCTGCTGCTTGTCCGCCGGCCCGACGGGTCGCTCCTCGACCGCCGGTTTACCGATCTGCCCGGCCTGCTGCCTCCCGACTCTATCCTTGTGGCCAACAACACAAGGGTGATCAACGCACGCCTGCCGTTCCGCAAGCCCACCGGTGCAGCCATAGAGATCTTCTGCCTCGAACCTCTCTCTCCGGTCGACTATGCCCTTGCCTTTGCCTCGGGAGGAGAGAAGGGATGCGTCTGGACCTGCCTCGTAGGCAATGCCAAGCGATGGCGCGAGGGTGCCGTGACACTCACCACCGGTCTGNCCGACGGACGGACCCTCACCGTCACGGCCACGCGCGCATCCGACAGCCCCGCCGACTCAAACGGTGCCACCGCGATCCATTTCGGATGGACTCCGGCCGACCTGTCGTTCTCGCAAGTGATCGACGCGGCAGGCTCCATCCCCATCCCCCCCTATCTTAACCGCGNCAGCGAGGAGGCCGACCTGACGGACTATCAGACAGTCTATTCGCGCATCGAGGGATCAGTGGCAGCCCCTACAGCCGGACTGCACTTCACCCCCACCCTGCTCGAAGCTATCGACCGCGCAGGGATACCCCGCCGGGAGCTCACCCTCCATGTGGGCGCCGGCACATTCCGCCCCGTCAAGAGCGATACGATAGGCGATCANGACATGCACGCCGAGTGGATCTCGGTGAGCCGCGACCTGATAGCCGAACTCGCCTCCACCGACCGGCGCGTCATAGCCGTCGGCACCACCTCGGTACGCACCCTCGAGAGCCTCTATCACCTCGGATGCAAAGTTGCGGAGGGCGAGGATCCTACCCTGCTCGACCAGTGGTATCCCTACTCCCCATCCCATCCCGATCTCTCCACAAAGGATGCGCTCAAAGCTCTTGCGGACTGGCTCGACAGCCGCAAGCTCGACCGGCTGATAGCCTCGACTCGCATCATCATNGCCCCGGGCTACCGCTATCGGGTGGTCAAGGGAATGATAACCAACTTCCACCAGCCCAAATCGACCCTTCTGCTACTGGTGTCGGCATTTACCGGAGGCGCCTGGCGCAAGATGTATGACCATGCCCTTGCCCGAGGCGACTACCGCTTCCTGTCGTATGGCGACGCCTGCCTCCTTCTCTCTTTCTAATCCCCTCTCACTTATGATACAGGAAATTCTGAAATACAACGAGGAATTTGTCAGCAAAGGCGAATATGAGAAATTCGCCACCAGCAAATATCCCGACAAGAAGATAGCCATCGTCACCTGCATGGACACCCGCCTGATCGAGCTGCTGCCCGCAGCCCTCGGATTCCGCAACGGCGATGTCAAGATCATCAAGAATGCCGGTGCAACGATTGTCAATCCATTCGACTCGACCATGCGCTCAATCCTGATCGCCGTGTATGAGCTCGGTGTCAACGAAATAATGGTCATAGGCCACACCGGCTGCGGCGTTCAGGGAATGGATGCCGCCGAAATGCTTGAGCTCATGACCTCGCGGGGTGTGAGCGAAGAGCACATCCGCCTGATGCAGCACTGCGGGATCAACCTCAAGGAGTGGCTCCACGGATTCGAAGACACCGACACGGCTATCAGCGAGACCGTCGATCTGATCATCAACCATCCGCTCATGCCGCCGGAGGGCGTCAATGTGCAGGGTTTTGTCATGGACAGCTATACCGGCGCACTCCGCCACATCAATCCGGCCCACAGAGAGTGATCTGCTCNGGAAAAAGAGTTATATTTGTAGCCTGATCCCGATTCAGCCTTATTTTCCATCAACACCGTATNTAACCATGACCACAATGAAAAAAACAGTGAGCGTGATAGCACTGTGNATGGCCGCGGCNCTACCGCCCGCCGCTACGGCACAGTCTGCCTCNGAGTTGCCCCCCGACTACGCCACTACTCCNTCGGCAACATACNGGCCGGCCAACNACTTCACCCTCTGNTACNCTCAGCCCGCCACGACCACCGACTCCGGCAATAAATGGATGGAATATTCCCTCCCCATAGGCAACGGCTATTTCGGCGGATCGCTCTTCAACGGCATCGCCACAGACGAGATCCAGTTTAACGACAAGACCCTCTGGAGCGGTGGCCCGCAAGAATACGGATATTATCTCAACTTCGGATCGCTGCTGATCGACACCCCTGAGGGCTCCTCCGGACTCGGCTACACTGACGCCTCCGCCGCCCGCGACTACTTCCGTGCCCTTGATCTGACCGACGCCACGGCGAGATCGGGCTACACATCGCCTGACGGATCTACCGTCTTTCTCCGCGAATATATCGCATCAAATCCCGACAGCGTGATAGCCATACGCATCTCGGCTGACCGCAAAGGCGCTCTCGACCGCACCATCCGGCTCGTGTCGGGCGCTCCCGGCGTAGATGCTCCCACCACCTACGAAGGCAATCACGCCACATTCTCGGGCAAGCTAAATACCGTGAGCTATGCCACGGACGTGACCGTCATCCCGACCGGTGGCACCATGACAACCACACCTGAAGGAATCAAGGTGGAGGGTGCCGACGAGATCCTCGTGATCCTTGCCGGAGGCACCGATTTTGACGCATACACCCCGTCATACACCACCGGAGAGTCGCTACAGGATCTCACCACCCGGATAGGCAAACGCTCGGAAGCCGCTGCCGCCAAGGGCTGGAACAAGCTCCACGCCGATCATCTGGCCGACTATTCCAACTACTTTGACCGCGTCAGCCTCTCGCTCGGCGGAGCCGCCAACAATATGCCCACCGACCTGCTTGTCGAGGCATATTCGGCCGATCCCACCGGCGCGAACCTCGCTCTCGAGCAGCTCTACTTCCAGTACGGACGCTATCTGTCCATAGCNTCATCGCGAGGCGTGCCCCTACCATCCAATCTTCAGGGTATATGGAACGACTCGTCGACTCCGCCGTGGCATTCCGACATCCACGCCAACATCAACGTCCAGATGAACTACTGGCCCTGCGAGGTGACAAACCTTTCAGAAATGCATAAACCATTTCTGGAATATATCATCAACGAGGCCACCAATCAGCCGCAGTGGCGCGAGCACGCACGCCGCTTCGGCAATCAGGACCGTGGCTGGACATGCCTGACCGAAAACAACATCTTCGGCGCCATCAGCGGCTTCGCACCCAACTATGTCATTGCCAACGCCTGGTACTGCACCCACCTTTGGCAGCACTATCTCTACACTCTCGATGAAGACTTCCTTCAGCAGGCATTCCCGGCCATGCTCGCGGCCACACAATTCTGGATCGACCGCCTGAAACTCGACAGCGACGGCACCTATGTGGCCCCGCTCGAATACTCGCCTGAGCAAGGCCCCGCCAAGGAAGACGGGGTGGCCCACGCCCAGCAGCTCGTTGCCGAGCTTTTTGCCAACACCCTCGATGCCATATCAGTGCTCGGCGACCGCGCCAATATCTCAGCCGAGGATTATGCCACACTCAAAGACCGCTACGCCAAGCTCGACCGCGGTCTGGCCACCGAGACATATACCGGAGCGTGGGGCGACGACCACAACGGCATCCACACCGGCGATCTCATACTGCGCGAATGGAAGACGAGCCCCTACANCNCCGGTGAAGACGGCCACCGCCATGCCTCGCATCTCATGGCTCTCTATCCCTTCAGCCAGATCACCGCAGCAAGTCCCGAGTTTGAGCCGGCGGTCAACTCGCTCCGTCTCCGCGGCGATGCCTCGACCGGATGGTCGATGGGTTGGAAGATCAACCATTGGGCCCGCGCCCTCGACGGCGACCACGCCCACAAGATCCTCCACAACGCCCTGCGCCACTCCACATCCTACGGAGTCAACCAGTTTAAGGGCGGCATCTACTACAACCTCTTTGACTCGCACGCCCCGTTCCAGATCGACGGTAACTTCGGCGCCACTGCAGGCATTGCCGAAATGCTGCTCCAGAGCCACAACAAGTCTGTTGACCTCCTGCCGGCTCTCCCCTCGGCATGGAACTCAGGCAGTTTCTCGGGTCTGAAGGCCATCGGAGGCCACACCGTAGGCGTCGAATGGACCGATGGCTCGATTTCAGGCGCGAGCATCGCAGCCAATACCGACGGCCCGCTCACCCTCACCGGAAAAGGTATAGGCTCATTCACCGTCACCGCCGGCGGCAAAGAGATCCATCCGATCGGCTCCACTCCCGACTCCATCACCTTCGAGGCAGTCAAAGGCACCGACTACACCCTTGCTCCCCGACAGTAAGCACCACATCCAACAGCCGGAGCGGCACTCCTCCATCAGTCGGAAGGGTGCCGCTCCTGTTTATTTCTTACGGATGCCTGATCAGCGGTTGAAGATTATGGCGAGAGGGGTCTGATCTGCACCGGGGAATGAAATCTTAGCTTTGGCTTCCGAGTCGTTGATGGCAAATTTGACGTCGAGTCCGCTTCCGGCAGGGAGGCGGGGATCAGAGATTGTGCCGGGAGCCAACGATACNACGGCAGAGGCATCGTGTCCCTCCATTGCCGAAGCGTAGGAGTTCTGGGCTTTTCCGTCGGGGAGATAGGAGGAGATGACGAGATAGCCGTCGACCTCACCGATATAGACCGATGAAGGCAATCCGGAGCCGACATTCATCCTGATCAGGCTGATGCTGTCGCTCACCTTTTCGGTTGTAGCGCCGCCAAGCGCCGCGAGCATGGAAGCCTGTCCCACGAAGTCGTTGATCTTGGAGCGGTCCATGTGGGCCATGGCAAAGAAGCGGTAATCGGCCGGATTATTTCCCTCCACGCCTATTGCCACAGCTACCGTACCGTCGATGCTCTTGAGGTAAGGAGCGGCAGCCTGGACATAACCGGCAGTGGTGCGGTCGGCGATCATGCCGACGAGGGCTGCAGCGGCATCCCAGTCGATCTCGGGAGTAAGACCCACGGCAGCCACAACATTCATATCACCGGGAATATAGCGGAGGAAGTCGGGTTGGACAGTCTGAAGGCCCTTGATCTCCAGCGGTTGGCCCGATCCTTTGACGGGCTTGACCGACAGAGAGGCCACATCGCTCTCCTGCTTTACGCTGAAAGCGATCCATGCGGCAGCCTGCGGATCGGATGATGCGGCAGTGCGTCCGCCAACAAGAGCCTGCGACAAAGCGCCGTAGATCGCTGCTCCGCCGGCAGCGTCCTGATCGAAGATATTGACAAGACCCAGAGCTGAGGCAAACGATGAGCGCGAGGCCTGGGCCGAGATGGCTTTTGCCTGCTCAACGGCACGCTGGGCCCCAAGGGAGAAGCCGTAGGCAACCCCGGCATCAGGGTCAACCACCACAGTCATTCCGTCGGCATTGGTATAGGGCTTCAAAGAGCCCTCTGTCTGACCCGATAGGGTGAATCCTGATGCGGTGAGAGTCTCCTCGGTGGGCGCTGCGGCAACGCTTATGGTAGTGCCGTCAGAGAGCACCACACTCGCGGCTGTGCCTGTGGCCGAGGCAAAATTGTATCTCGAAAGACGGTCGGGAGTAATCTCGACGCCGGCTTTCTGGAGCCTGTCGAAATCAACGAAAGTGACGCCCGCGGCATCCGCGGGGATTGCCTCAAGGATCTGATGCGACGATTGAGACGAACATGACCCGAGCAGAGCCGTCAGGACAAGCGCGAGCAGCGGGCCGAAGATGTAGGAGATGCGTTTCATGTCAGTAAGGGTTAGTTGTGACTTTTAGATTTAACGTTTTGAAAACGGAAAATGTTGCTCTACAGTACAATTCAGCCGCCGGCGATCTGTTATTAACAAAAGGCTCCACTTATTGACAATAAATATTAAATGTACACGCGCGCGACACGCGCGTATGGGCCGATTTCGTAAATTTGCAGCAATATCTCACCATAATCTCTCAATATGGGTAAAATCATAGCAATAGCCAACCAGAAGGGAGGCGTAGGAAAGACCACCACCACCATCAACCTCGGTGCATCGCTCGCAGCCGAGGGGAAGAAGGTGCTGATCATCGACGCCGACCCTCAGGCCAATTCGACCAGTGGATTAGGCATCTCTCCATCGGCCATGACCTCGTCGATCTACGAGTGTCTTGCCGACGACTATCCCATGCGGGGCGCTCAGGTGCCCACATGTGTCGAAGGGCTCGACCTTATCGGATCGCGTATCGACCTTGCCGGAGCAGAGATAGAGCTTATCTCCCGCCCGGGCAGGGAAAAGGTGCTCGCACGCCTCCTCACTCCNATCGTGCCCGACTACGACTATATCCTCATCGACTGCTCCCCNTCGCTCGGACTGATCACCGTCAATGCCCTTACGGCCGCCCACTCGGTCATAATTCCGGTTCAGGCCGAATACTTCGCTCTCGAAGGAATCACCAAGCTCATCAACACCATCCGCATCATCAAGCCCAAACTCAATCCCGGCCTTGAGATCGAAGGATTCCTGCTCACCATGTATGACGCCCGCCTGCGACTGGCCAACAAGATCTATGAAGAACTCAAAGGCCACTTCGGCGACATGGTGTTTGACACCGTCATCCCACGCAACATACGTCTTTCAGAGGCTCCGAGCCACGGCCTGCCGGCACTGCTCTACGACCCCGAAAGCCGCGGCTCGACATCCCATATCGCTCTTGCCCGCGAAATCATAAACAAAAACAAAAAACGCTGACCATGGCTCTCAAACGCTCACCCCTCGGGCGAGGTCTTGACTCGCTCATATCCATGGACGACGCCCCCGCCCGCGGCTCCTCGGCCATCAACGAGATAGATCTTGACAAGATCTCACCAAACCCCGATCAACCCCGCATCACCTTCGACACCGAGAGCCTTGAGGAGCTTGCCGCCTCGATCCGCGAGCTCGGCATAGTCCAGCCCCTCAGTCTCAGAAAGGCCGGGCCCGACACTTATCAGATCATAGCCGGCGAACGACGTTACCGCGCCGCCCGCCTGGCCGGACTGACCAGCGTGCCTGCCTATATCCGCACCGCCAACGACAGCGAGCTCACCGAGATGGCCCTCATCGAAAACATCCAGCGCGAGGACCTCAACGCCATCGAAATAGCCCTTACCTTCAAGAAGCTGATCGACCAGTATCAGCTCACACAGGAGCGGCTGAGCGAGCGCATTGGCAAGAAACGCGCCACGATAGCCAACTTCCTGAGGCTGCTCCGTCTGCCCGCCGAGGTGCAGATCGGTCTGCGCGACCGCCGTCTCGACATGGGTCATGCCCGCGCCCTGCTGATCCTCTCCGATCCCACCGACCAGCTTGCCCTGTTTCACAAGATCGTGAAAGAGGGTCTGTCGGTGCGTAAAGTGGAGCAACTGGCCAAAGAGATGCAGACCCGCCGCGAAAAAGGCGCCAAAGCTCAAGACGATCAGGCCGACAACAACTTCTCGGCCCACGACTTCGACACTCTTAATAATCATCTCTCAGGCCGGTTCGGCACTCCGGTCAAACTGTCGTGCGACCGATCGGGCCGGGGCAAAATCACCTTCAGCTTTGCCGACGAAGCCCAACTTGAGAGATTAATTGCTATCTTTGACGGACTAAATTGCTGAGCCGTCGCCCGACAGCTCCGGCCTATCATGTTTAAACCGCTAATTATCACCCCACTAACAGATGACCATACTCCATCAGGCACACCTCTCGCAAGCGTCCTCCCCATGGGGAAGGGTGGCAACAGCGGTGGCCGCATGGATGATAATCAGCTGTTTTAACATTTTTTCAGTTTCGGCTCAGACCATCCCCACTGATCCGGTCGAACTGCCCGACTCCATTCCCTATGGCCCGGTGATCACCGATCCGGGAGCTGCCGTTGTCAGCGATCTGCTCAAGACCTCCGGCGACTCCGCAATCCTCGTTCCGCTCGACACCGTGCCCATCCTTCCCCCCTCCCCCGCACTGGTTGACGCATCGAAAGGAAAGCGCATCTTCAACCCCAACCCGACCCGCGCCGTATGGCTCTCGGCCCTCTTTCCCGGCCTCGGACAGATCTATAACCGCCGCTTCTGGAAACTGCCCATCGTTGTGGGCGCCTACATGGCGCTCGGCTACGGCACTCAGTGGAACAACATGATGTTTAACGACTACACCAAAGCCTACAACGATCTGACCGACTCCGATCCCGACACCAAGAGCTACATGGACTTCTTCCCTCCCACCATCACCGAGAGCGATCTCGACCATCAGTATCTCGAGCGTAGCTTCAAGGCCCGTAAAGACTATTGCCGCCGCAACCGCGACCTCTGCGTCATCTCCATGATCGGCGTCTATCTCATCGCCATGGTCGACGCCTACGTCGACGCCTCGCTCGCCCATTTCGACATCTCGCCCGACCTCTCTATCGACTGGTCGCCCACCATAATCCCCGACACACGCTCACAGGTGCCCGGCGTAGGGCTCCAGTGGGCGCTGACCTTTTAATCCATACCATCTTTTCCTCACCTTATCCCTCTGCAATGTCCATACGCTTCATCTCCACAATATGCCTCTCGATAGCCGCTTTCACCGCATCGGCGGCCCTGTCGATCCTCGACATCAAATATTCCATCACCGACCCCAACGTTGTAGTCCCTGAAAGTTTCGAGACAGCCACCCGTCAGCTCGAAGAAAACTTCTATCTCAAAAACTTCACGGAGCGCGTGGAGATGATCGACACCACCGCGTCAGGAGCCGGCACACCCGAGCAATATGCCGAGCTGCTGTCGCGCCTGCCCACCGAGATGGAGATGCCCTATAATGAGATCGTCGGACGTTTCATCGACATGTATCTCACCCGCCGGCGCACTCTGCTGGCCGATATGATAGCCCTCCACAACTACTACGGCAACATATTCGTCGAAGAGCTCACTAAAGAAAATCTTCCCCTTGAGCTCCAGTATCTTCCGGTCATAGAGAGTGCTCTGCAACCCAATGCGGTAAGCTCGGCAGGTGCCGTAGGTCTCTGGCAGTTCATGCCTGCGACGGCCAACGGCCTCGGACTGGAGATCAACTCGCTCATCGACCAGCGCCGCGATCCGCGCAAATCNTCGGCNGCAGCAGCCCGCTATCTGCGTCAGCTCCACGATATCTACAACGACTGGTCGCTCGCGATCGCCGCCTACAACTGCGGGCCTGGCAACGTCAACAAGGCCCTCAGGCGCGCCGGAGGTGGCAAGAAAGACTTTTGGGAAATATACAATTATCTCCCCACCGAGACCCGCGGTTATGTGCCCGCGTTCTTCGCCGCCAACTTCGTGATGAACTATTACGACCGCTTCGGACTGCGCCCCACCGTTGTCAAGCAGCAGCTTGTGACAGATACCGTACAGGTGGCCGACCGCGTCCACTTCAACCAGATNGCNCANGTGCTCAATATCCCCGTCGAGGAGATCAGGATGCTCAANCCGCAGTTCCGNAANGATCTNATNCCCGGCAACAACCATCCCTACGCACTCGTGCTCCCCTCCCAGCAGTGTCTGAGCTACATCATCAGCCACGATGCCATATTGGCCGCTGATGCCGATCAGTATGCACGCCGCACATACGTTGAGCCCGGCGCGCCACGCGACTCATCAGCCCTTGCCTCGGATGCTCCGGTGCTTGAGAAGATCACCCACAAGGTGAAACGCGGCGAGAATCTGCGCGACATAGCGCGCCGCTATGGTGTGAGTGCAACCGATATCAAGAAGTGGAACAATCTCAAGCGCGGCAAAGTCAAAGCCGGCGAGAATCTTACTATCGAGGTGATGCGACGAGCTAACCCGCAACCCGCTGCCCCCGCTCTTGCCGCAAACTCGGGCCAGACAGCTCCCGCTTCAGCCGACTCCACCGCCACTAAGCAGACAGCTGCAGCCGTGCAGGAGACAAAGGCCGAGGCTAAACCCGCCGCCAAACCGGCTCCCGAACCAAAGAAAACCGCGCCCAAGACAGAGACCAAGAAACCTGCCGCTNCGGCCAACGCCGGCGGTCCGACCAAATATAAGCTCCGCAACGGCGACAATCTCTATCAGCTCTCAAAGCGCTTCGGAGTGACTGTGCAGGATATTCAGAAAGCCAACAACATGGGCACATCCACCAGCCTGCGTGCGGGAGAGACCATCACCATCCCCGCTAAGAAATCGACTCCCGCTAAGAAGTCGACGCCTAAGAAATCCACCCGCCGCAAATAACCGAACGGCCAACGACTCAAGCCGAAGCGCCCGGACAATGCCTCGATGTGAGAGACTGTCCGGGCGCTTCGCATTATATCACGAAAATTATTTGCGGAGAGCGATGGAGAGCAGAAACTCGCGCCCACGGAGGAGGCGCTGGCTCTCAAACGACGTGTATTGATTGTAAATGGTGTAGTTGTAGGTGCGCTGATCGCAGATATTATTAAGCGCAGCCGACAGCTCGAGGCTCTTGGAGAGTTTATACACCAGCTTCGTGTCGAGAAGAAAGACATTCTTATAATCACCTGCGGTGAGCTCGTTGCGGTAATGCTCGCCCGCGATGTGCCATTCCCATTGACTGGCAGGCATGAAGTTGAGCATGAGCTGGTTTTTCATCCCGGAGAGCCAGGAGGCGCTGTTGCGGCCCATGTCAAGTCGGCTCGACGAAAGGTTGAGACTGTAGTCGAAACTCATGAAATGGAGAGGGACGCCATTGAGCTTTATGCCGGCAGCCCAGGATCTGGTCACGGAGTTAACCTCACGGCTCTCGGAGATCAGACGGGATCCGTTGCGGTTGAACGAACCATTGATCTTGACGCTTCCGCGCATGAAGTCAAGCGACTTGCCCAGGCTTCCGCTTGCAATGAACATAGTGCCGTCGCTTCTGGCCGTTGAGTAGGAATATACCACATAGTCGCCATAGAGCTGCTGTACAAGAGTATATGGATTGTGATGCCACGTCTGCATGACCATAGCGTTGCCGAACACTCCTGTGCGGGTCTGACGGTAAGAGAAAGTCGCCGACAGATTTTGCGAGGTCGTGGTGTAGAATTCGTCCACGCCACTGCGGAATGAGCGGTAATCGGTCATGACATATCCCGGATAGATGCGGCTCAGCTCCATAGGCGAGCGTCCTGCTCCACCACGCACCCTCATCGTAACACGTTTGTTGGGTTGCCAGTTAACACTGAGCGAGGGGGTGAAGTAGGCCTCACTGCGATTGGCAATCGCCTTGTCGAAATGATAGCCGGCGAAACTTAGAGGTGCATTGAGGGTGAAATTCACCCGTCTGACCCAATATTCAACCTTAGGGGTTGCATAGACAGTTAGGTAGTTTGTGTTGATGCAGTTGGTAAGGTCTTTAAAGTCTTTAAGGTCATTAAGGACATTAAGGTCATTGCTGGTATTGAGCGAGCGTAGATATCCCCTGAGCCCTCCCTCGAAACTCACGGTAGCGTCTCCGAGCATGAAAGCGTAGGTAGCACTTTCGTTGGTATAGAACGCATGATCCCTTACCTCCTGACGCACGAAGTCGGAAGGCATCGACACGGAAAGTGTCTGAGGCATCGACTCCCACTCAATCTTGCTCCGGAAGGTTATGAGGTGATTTCGGCTAAAACGCTTGATGAGCTTGAATTCGTTGCCGACATAGTAGTCGGGGAGCGAGGCCTCCTGTCGGTTAGGGAGCGATCCGTTCATGGTNAGACGGATGTCGTCCCAGTCCAGATTGGTCTGTAACGTATTGTTGATGAAGACTGTCTTCCGGTTGAGTTCGTAGATCATCTTTGCAGACAGNGAGTGAGAGCGTTCCGTTCCGCGCCGGCTCTCNTGGATTACATGATCCCCGCCGGGGAGGAAATAGGTGGTCACATTGGCCGCGTCGGCAGTAATGCGGTTGAATGTGTAATCTATCTGCGCCTTTAGCTCGCCGCGCCCCATTTTCCAGAGTCCGTTGGTCGACACGAGCGCCGAGCGGTTGAAGAGTGTGCGCCGGCGGCTGAGATAGGGCACCCCGGGCAGCGATACGCCGACATAGCCATTCAGATCGGTGCCCCGCTGCGAAGCAAAAAAGTCAGTGGCCTGAGTCGAGAGATCATCGCCGGTATTGTTGGTGCGGAATGTGGTGATGTTCTGAAACTTCGTCATGACAGCCATGGCAAATAGCTCGGCATCCCAGATTCCTCCGGAGGGTTGCCAGGAATAGCCGCCCCCGGCTTTGCCGTGGACAGTCCATACAGCCTTGGCCTTGTTCTTCAGCCTAAGGTTGATGGCAGCCTTGTCTGAAAACGACAGGCCCGCCAGCACTTGCATGGGCTGATGATTTTCAAGCACCTCTACAGCGCCTACATCCTCATGGCTTATGCCATTGGTGGCTATCCCGTATTTGCCTCCCAGCAGATCGGATCCCTCGATATAGAACTTGTTTATCGCCTCGCCCTGATATTTGATCTGACCAGATTTCTCTACGTCGATACCGGGCATACGCTTGAGCACGTCGCCTATGGAGCGGTCCTGCGCCTGAGCGAATCCTCCCACGAAATAAGTGACCGTGTCACCCTGCTCCCGGATGCGGTCGGCCTTCACCGTCACCTCCTGCAGGACGTTTGTTCCAGGCTCAAGCGCCACGGTAAGAGGAAACTTCGCGCCTTCAAGAGAAATGGTCTGCCTGGCAAAGCTCATCATCGACACTTCGAGCACACAACCGTCAACCGATGGCACCGATATGGCAAACTTGCCGTCGGCTTTCGTAGCGGCAAACTTCCTGATCTTGCCGTCGGCACCCTTGACCATGACCGACGCTCCGGCCAGCGGCTCGTTATTATCCTTGTCGATGACAACGCCGTGCACATCCACCTGTGCCACGGCAGCGACCGAGACTAACAGACATAGCAGGCAAACCGTTAGAATTTTCATAGATCGTGTGGATAAGTGGTTTCTTCCTTGTCNTGATTAACAGTCTTAACCTTCTTCTCGGCAGAGGGTGCCGGGCCCTTACCATGCATGGCTGCCATTCTGCCGGAAAAATTGGAGTGACTATATTTCCACCAGTTGTTGAAGAATTTGTCGCGGGTAACATTATTTACTCCACGCTTTTCTTTGTAGCAGAGATAGCCAACCTCGGGCACTCCGGTCTGCTTGATGCCGTTGGCCAGAAAATGATACTCATCATGGCTATCGCCGGCCTCCAGAATCAGACCGGGCAGTCCGCAAAGTTTCCAAGGGCCATCCTGAATCGGGATCTCGGGCGTAAACCAGGCTGTCCACCGACGCCCGCGGTAATCGGTCGTTGCCTTGAAGCACTCGTAGCCCATTATTTCTTTCGACTCGTCGGTTATCTCCCACTCGGGTTTCTCCCAGTCCTCCTCGTAGCGCCAGTCCTCCATGTCGAAGTAAGCGGTTTCCGTTACCTTACCTTCCGGATAGTTCTTGTATATCACATTCCAGTATCTNCCGCTGCGCGACAATGCAGTGCGGTCAAACTCCTTCGGATCTTTCTCGAAGAGTGCCTGCTCCATCTGCCAGTAGAGATCGCGCGCATTGTACATTAGCGAGTCTCTGTAATAATGCGGAACCGAACAGTAGCGCGACATNCCGGCTCCGATACGTAACATGGTTTCCTCCTCGAAAGAAGCTAACTTGTTGTCGCGCTTGGTAGTATCGGTTACTTCCGTTCGGGTATACCGCACTTCGAGCAGAGCGGGCTCCGTGTCTCTAACCCAGTTGTCGGCGTATGCCGCCACAATGGCCGCAGCCATGATCATAAATGCAAGGAATCTATTCATGGTATGATGATTATGTTGGATGATTTAAGCGCAGATAAGAATTTTTACGTTTANCNCTTAATTAATTCGTCGGCAAATTTAGCCACAACTATTCAAATAGTCAAGAAAAAGCATGATTATTTTACGAATTTTTTCGTTATTGAGTCGAATTTGTCGAATTAGTCGAAAGTGTCCTTTTTTTTAGGACAATTTTCGCTATTTTTGTCCCCAAATTTAGGACACCCTTCTAACTTATTTTATTTCAACATCTTACAATAGACATCAAGCTACGCAAGCATGGCGAAACCGGCCTTTCGTGGGGTCTCGCCATGCTCGACCACCACGCTATTATCACAAAACATGCGCACGCAGATTGCAACTATCCCGTTATAATTAGGCCCGCAGCGCGGGCCATAGGAGAGTAGCGTGGGGTAGCACGACCCCACGACGAGACGCCTTTCCTTCTCTCAGACCCGCAGGTGCGGGTCGCTGGATCACCCGACGACAGAACTTCCAAGATTAAAAGTTGTTGCAGCCATAGCGGGTGAAAAATCTCTTCTGCCATCAGTTCAGGAGGGGCGATGGCTCCGTGTGGACAACAAGAGTCAGGATATGTTATGATCCATGTGAAAAAACACTGAAAGAATTAAACGAAAGAGCCGTCCCGTNTAATTCTTTTATATAACGAATCACATGTAATTTAATGATTTTTGATTAACTTTGCAGCGACGACACAACAAGAGGGGTGCCGGCTCGAGTATCGCCACGCTAATATGGCGGCGACATACCGACGGCTGAGATAATACCCTTTGAACTTGATTCGGTTAGTACCGATGTAAGGACTTGTATCCCTTCCGGGCCGCATTGCCCGTACCTCTCATTGAAGCTGTCGATCCCCAACCTTTCAATGAGAGCAACAATGACAGTAGAAATCAACAAAAAACCTGTGGTGGCCGATTCGATAGAGCCGGCCACACTCGCCGCGCTACTTGCCCACTGCGGCCTCGGCAAACCGGGCCATGCAGTGGCCGTCGACAACCGCGTAGTGGCCCGGGCCTTGTGGCCGGACACGCCGCTGCGCGACGGAATGAAGATCACAGTCATAACCGCAGTGTGCGGAGGGTGATGGATAGATCTTTCATACGGGTTGCGATAACGCCGCCGTATATTTACCCGGACGAGGCCTCATCCATCACAAGGCTGCTCGATAGCCAACTGTTTGACTACGTCCATATCCGCAAGCCCGATGCTTCCGACGATGAAGTGTCACGCCTCATAGAGTCGATCAATCCGGCCTTGAGGCCACGCCTTACTGTCCATTATCATCACACTGTGGCAGCAACCACAAGGTGCGGAGGAATACATCTAAGCGCAAACCGGCCTGAGAAGCCTGAAGGATGGACGGGGCGGGTCAGCCGCTCCTGCCACTCCCTTGATGAGATCCGTCAGGCTGAGCCTTGCGACTATATCTTTCTAAGTCCCGTATATCCAAGTATCTCCAAACCCGGCTATCGCTCGGCGCTTCTTGCGGATCCCGGTCTCCCATCCGCCCTGTCAGCCACTCCGACTCCGGTGGTTGCGCTCGGAGGCGTGACCGCCGCCGAGCTGCCCGACCTACAGACTATTGGGTTCAAAGGAGCGGCAATGCTCGGCGATGCGTGGCGCAGCCCGGCTATGAAGCTCAGTCGCTTCGCCCTTCAGCTCATTACCCACCCCTACCCGGGCCTATCCGTTATCTCCGGGGCACAACGGGCGCTCGCGGGGGGATGTCGATGGATCCAGCTTCGCCATAAGGATGCCGACCCCGCTACCATGATAGCCGAAGCTCATGCCATAGCAGCCCTGAGGGAGCATACCGACTTTACATTTATCCTCGACGACCATGTAGATTTGGTTGAGATTGCCGGAGCCGACGGAGTGCATCTCGGCAAAAACGATATGCCTGTTGCTGAGGCCCGACGCATCCTCGGGCCAGGCAAGATAATAGGCGCTACAGCCAATACGATCGACGACATCAGGCGCGCCGCCTCCGCAGGAGCCGACTACATCGGTCTCGGCCCTTTTCGCTTCACATCGACCAAGAAAAACCTATCGCCGGTGCTCGGTCTCGAAGGCTACCGCGAGATCATCACCACGATGCGATCAGAGGGCCTGCGGCTNCCGGTCGTGGCTATCGGCGGAATCACCCTGCCGGATGTAAGCNNTATAATTGAAGCGGGCGCCGACGGGATTGCCGTAAGCGGCGCAATCCTCGGCTCAGCCGATCCCGAAGTTGCCACAGNAGCATTTATCAACGNATNAAGNAACCCAAGCATCAATGATATCAACAGACGATAANCNCACCATCGGAGGCCGCNCATTCACATCACGCCTCTTCACCGGGACTGGCAAGTTCCGCTCCAACGAACAGATGACCCGCGCCATCAAGGCATCGGGCACACAGATGGTCACNGTTGCCATGAAACGCATCGACATGGAGCGGGGCGACGACGATATGCTGCGCCACATAGTGGAGGCCGGCGACATTCAGCTGCTTCCCAACACATCAGGAGTGCGCGATGCCGAAGAAGCCGTGCTTGCCGCCCAGCTTGCACGCGAGGCGTTCGGAACCGATTTCATCAAGCTCGAGATCCATCCTGATCCACGCTACCTCCTGCCCGATCCCGTCGAGACCCTCCGTGCCACGGAGATCCTTGCAGGGATGGGCTTCACCGTGCTTCCCTACATTCAGGCTGACCCCGTGCTTTGCAAGCGCCTCGAAGAAGCAGGAGCCGCCACCGTGATGCCTCTGGCTGCACCCATAGGGTCGAACCGTGGCCTTGTCACACGCGATCTGCTCCGCATCATCATCGAACAGAGCTGCGTGCCGGTAGTGATCGACGCCGGACTCGGGGCACCGTCACATGCCGCCGAAGCGATGGAGCTCGGTGCCGACGCCGTGCTTGTCAACACGGCTATTGCCGTTGCCGGTGATCCCGAAGCAATGGCCCGGGCCTTTGCCGCCGCCACAGAGGCCGGACGCACCGCCTATCTCGCCGGACTCGGCGCCGTGACCCTCCGCGCCGAAGCCAGCAGTCCCCTCACCTCCTTTCTTGACTGACAGATATGTTTAGCGAATATCTAAAGGAGCATTATGACTGGGACGAGACAACGGCAGCCATTACGGCAATGACGGCGGCCGACGTGGAGCGCGCCCTGTCGCGTCCCGACGGCACACTGACCGACCGCGACCTGCTTGCCCTGCTCTCTCCCGCCGCAGCTCCTTATCTCGAACCTATGGCACGCCGCAGCCGTGCGCTGACC
>WFLX010294339.1_pt1 | contig 19396 bp, 17 predicted proteins | sample 4967041 | NCBI WGS metagenome assembly WFLX01 (sample SAMN12857096, study PRJNA449069) | gut metagenome | isolation source: stool from male and female vole | host: Microtus ochrogaster | place: USA:Florida | collected 2017
AATCAAAGATCTCCGCAGACAGTTCCGGGGAATCAACGACACCGCATTCTTTCTTTTCAGATTAAGTGCATTATACGGTTAACCTTTCCTCTCCCGCCAACCGGAAAAATCTACTGACCCGTTTATTGGTCGCAAAGTAACAAAAACTTTCTGACATGACAAAGGGGCAGTCGGTCGTCGTGGCACTGGAGGAAGTGGTGAGGGGATGGGGGCAATCGTAGATAAAAAAAGAAGCAACTCAACGGCCTTGTCGATGAGTTGCTTTGATTTTGGTGGCGGGAGGAGGACTCGAACCTCCGACCTTTGGGTTATGAGCCCAACGAGCTACCACTGCTCCACCCCGCGGTGTTTCGTTTACGGGTGCAAAGGTACGCCTTTCAGTCGTATCGTGCAAATATTTTTGGGTTAAAAAATGTTAAAGGTTAATTTGCACTTTGCTTGAATGCTTGGCATAGGTATAAAAAAGAAATTGATTGCCATCCCGGCAACCAATCTTTGTTAACCTTAAATCTAATACCATGAAAAACACATTGCAAATGTAGGCGGTTTTCGCGAGCCTGCAAAATAATTTGGTTAAAAAATCTATTATTTTAACAAATTTTCACGCTTTTGGTCGCTTTTTTGTTGTTTTTGACTGCGATTTGCTAAAATTTCAGCGTTTTTATGGCATTTTGTATTAGCGGGTGGTTGTGCTTTTTCATCGAGGATGATAAGGCGATAGTAGGTATTGCTTCGTTGGGTTATGGATTCTACTAAATAGCCGTTAGTATTCTTTTAGGAAGCATTAATTGTGCCCCTTCGCGGAAAATTCAGAAGATTTGTGTGACCAAATTTGTGAGGGTGTCATAAATTTGTTATTTTTGCGACGATTACCCAGAGGGGTATCAGTTATACATAAACAATCAAGAGGCGTTATGTCTTCTTCTTGTAGATGAAAAGCGTAGGAAACTTACCATCGAGAACAAGAGAGGTCGTAACTGTCTCCACGTCATCCGGCGTGGAGCTGTTATACCCACACCTGTTCTCAAAGGTACTCCTACCACCTTCATCTTAAGGCGTGGCATAGCAGCCCACGCTTCTTTTATTTAACAACATGCCAGATGGGCCAATGGCGTTAATTACCAATCAATTATGAGATTCACCAAAGTTTTGAAAAAATGTATGCTTTTTTCAGTAGTGGCATCGGCAACGTTGACGGCCAATGCTGAAGTCAATTGGCGACTACAAGCAGGGGGGATGTACCAAAAGACCTGGGATTTCCAGAAGTTCAGCGATTACGGCAGCGAATCCCTTGATAAGTGCGGCGATTATAATCTTGGTCTCGGAGTATTTTTGCAGATTCCTTTAGGAAAAACGAGCCCTTTCTTCATTGAAACAGGCTTAGGATGGTTGTATAAACCGCAACTATCAGTCAGCGAAGAGTTTGATTTCTCTTCTGAAAATTTCGTCAACAATTATCCGCGTAGCAAAGATTATATCGATTACGGAAAGGTAAGTATACTTGAGATTCCCGTTAAATTCGGCTACGCATATCGCTTAAACAAAAGGAGTCAGCTCGAATTTGCCGTTGGCCCATATATTTCGTCGGCTGTAAGATACGAGTATGGTGACACCTGGGGAGCAGGCCTGGTGGTTTCGGCCGCATATCGCTACAGAAAAATGTCATATGGCATTTCGTGGGAAAATCCTGTGTTTTACAATGGCCCTCGCGACCAATATAGAAATACCTTTCAGGTGACTATTGGATTTANTTTCGGNTTAGGAGNGATGCGNCGTTGGAATTGGGATAATATTTTAACAGGTATGGAAATAGTTGGTGGAGTGATGCAATCTACTGCTAATACTATGGCTGCCGCAGGCGGATCAAACTCTTATGACTCATATTCAGGCAGTTCGTCGTCATCATCGTCATCATCTTCGAGCCGCAGTTCAGCCAGCAGCGGCAAGATGAGTACTTCGGAGTACGAAGCTTATAAGACTGATCGACGTACTTACGAGCGCTATGAGAGTCAACTCGCTTCACACTATGCCGGCAATCAGACAATGTCAGCCCAATCAGTACAGGATGCTAAGAAAGCTATGAAAAGAATACGCGAGAAATGGACGAAACGCGGTCAGAATTTCACGNNATCGCNCTATGATANTCTCTGATGTCTTATATATTGACNTAACATCTAATAATAAATAAGGAAAGCGCCTTTGCCGTCTTTNGCNGGTGTNAGGCGCTTTCTGTGTATAAAGGACAGAAGAAAATGTTTTCGCTATCTGAGGCCGAAGAANTCTGCCNATTTGGCTAAGAAGGGCAGACGGCTGCGGTGTGACGACTCGCGGATTGCGTCGACGATCTTGAGGGTGTCGGTAGGATCGAATACAAACACGTCGCCAAGATAGAATTTGCCTAACGAGAATGTGAATATCTGCGGCTCGAAGTCGTAATTGCGGTTGATACGGCGGGTCGAGCGGCAGAAGTTCTTAAGCTGCTCCACGACGCTGATATATTGCGAATGGATCATCTCGGCGGCTTTCTCGTCGCGCTCCTCAGGCGACCCCATCGCGTCGCTTTTAGTGACGATGAAGTGAATGGCGTCGACCTTCTCCATGATTTCGCGGTTTTCGGGCAGCGACATCAGCACGATGAATTTGTCGAGAATGTCGAGCTGCGATATATAGCGGGTCTTAACGCGCTGAACGCCGTCGTCCTCAATCTCATGGTCGAGATAGCTTACCTTAACTCTCGGGCGCGAGGCGTCGATGACGATAAAGAAGGCTTTACGGTTATCATTGCGGAGTATGTTGGTCACGCCGGTGCCCATATTGGCGAGCGAGGGTTCTTTGGTCTCTGCGATACGTAGGGCAAATTCCTCGCCCGACATCTCAATGAGATTAATGTTGCGCTGATTTACCTTGCCGCGGCGATTCTCCTCATTGATTTCCCCTGAAATGACTGTCACGAAGTTGCCTTTGGTGCGACCGGGTATGATGCCCGCCTGAGTGTACTGGCGAAGGGCTGCGGCGTAAGGGCCGCCGTTGGTGCGCATATCGATGGTGTAGCCCTGGCCGTTGGCGGCCGCTATACCCATTAACATGGTTGTTTTGCCCGACGACGGCATTCCGAAGAAATAAACGTCGGTGCCCTGCTCGGGAGCGCGGAGGTCGTAGTTGCCCTTGAAATAGTTCATGTCGGGGAGGTAATCGCGCTCAAGATGCATTCCGGCCCAACTCTTGTCGGTGATAAGACCTTTTTCCTTGAGCTCCTCTACTGAGAAGACGCCGTTGTTGACCAGCTCGGTGACGCGCTGCTTTGAATAGCGCGAGGGGTGAGCGATCATGTTTTTAAGCTCGTCTTTGCGAAGCTCGTTATATAGATTTTCGATTTCCTGCGACTTCTCGCCAAGGGGCNGCGAGCGACGGTAGGCTGCAACNTCGAGCAGGTCGCGGGCTGCGTATGCTTTCTCTACGTCNNTGGTTGTGTNNTTGAGAGAAACTGAGCNTAAAGAGGCTGTTGACGGTGCGGTTTGCGGTAACTTGATTTCTGACATAAGTGCGTGAATTTAAAAATACATAAATAAATAGATAAAGGAAACGTAAGATGTAGTGCCTGCAAAACGCGAGGGAATTGTGTGTGTTTTTCTTAGTGTTTCCACTTTATTAACAACGTATCAGGCTGTTTGGTTTTCAAAAACAGCGACGTTTGTGAAAATCGCGGTCAAATGCTATCGGCGGAAATACAGTATCGTCTGCGCTATTGCCCTCACGCATAGGTATAGCACAAACGCGAGCCATAGAGCATGGTTGCCCAAAGTTGGCTGAAAGCTGAAGTAGACGATGAAGTAGACCGCCATAGCCGCGGCCATGGATACGAGCATGCCGCGCGTGCGGGTCTCGCCGATGAAAACACCGTCCCAGATGAATGCCCCGAACCCGGCAAGCGGCACCGTCGCTGCCCAGTATCGATAGTCGGCCGAGGCGGCAGCCACGCCCGGATCGTCGCTCAACAGCGACAACAGGGTCTCACCCCCGGCGAAGTATATTACCGTGAAAGCGACGGCGATAACCACGCCATGAAGAAACAGCGACTTAAGCAGGGCCTTACGCCGATTTCCCAGCGATTTCATCTCAGATTTATCTGCCGACTGAATCTCGCCCGCCAATTTACCTGCCAATGCTTCGCCGGCGAAAGCGAATCCGTCCATGATGTAAGAAAACAGCAAGAAGAGCTGCATAAGCAGCGCGTTGACCGACAGGATTATGTCGCCCTGCCGCGCCCCGGCCCGTGTGAACCATACGGTCACGGCGACGAGGCATAGCGTACGGAGGAATATGTCGCGGTTAACCTTGAAAAACCGCGAAAGCCGCTCACCCTTCAGCATGGCGAAAGAAAACCTGTAGGCCGCTCCGCAGCGCAGCGACAAAGCTATTGCCATCGCCACGCCCGACCATTGCGCTATGAGCGACCCGGTGGCTACTCCGGCTATGCCCATACGGAGCGCATACACCAACAGAACGCTCGCTAAGATGTTGACGATATTGATGGTGAGCGAAATCCATAGCGTGGCTTTAGTATTTTGAATACCTATGAACCAGCCATTGAAAGAATAGGTGACGAGCGTTGCGGGCGCGCCATAAATAAGAATGTCGAAATATCGCGCGGCAAGCCGATTGGTATAGTCGTCGGCGCCGAGAAAGCGTAGCATCAGGTCGCGGATGGGTACCTGCAGTAAGATGAATAGCAGGCCGAGAGCGCACGCCAGCGAGAGCGCCTGCATCAGCACCGTATCGCGCCCCGACGAGTCGTTTCGGCCCATAGCTTGTGCGGTAAGCCCCGACGTGCCCATGCGCAGGAAGCCGAAAACCCAGTAAATCATAGAAAATATAATGCCGCCAAGCGATATGGCGGCAATATATACGGCGTCTCCCATATGGCCGACAATCGCCATGTCGATCATTCCTAAGAGAGGAGTGGTGATATTGGCGATTATCGAGGGGATTGCTATTTTCAGAATGTTGTTCAATGCTGTGCTAAGCGGATGCTATTTCTTCTTCACCGACGCCAGATACATGAACGCGATGATGGCAGCGTAGGCCACAAGTCCGAGAATCTGAGGCGCGAAGTCGTTACCGTTTTCAGGGATAGGCATACCGCACATGATAGTGATCGCGGCAAACACGCCGAAAAGCGCGCCTCCGGCGATGAAGCCCGAAGCAACGAGGGTGCCTCGCTCTGAGCGTTGGGCGCATACGGCCTTATCCTTAGAGCTCTTGTTGACGAAATGGTTGACGAGACCGCCCACAAGCATAGGAACGTTGAGCTGGAGCGGAATGAACATACCGAGGCAGAACGCAAGGGCAGGAACTCCGAGCCAGTTGAGCAGCAGGGCGAGCACCGCGCCGACAGCGTAGAGCACCCAGGGAGTGTCGCCGCCCATCATCAGAGGCTCGATCACGCTGGCCATAGCGTTGGCCTGAGGAGCGGCCATGACGTTGGGGTCGGTGAAGCCGTAAACCTTGTTGAGCACAAGAATCACCCCGCCGACGGTAGCGGCCGAAACGAGGGTGCCGAGAAATTTCCAGCTTTCCTGTTTCTTAGGGGTAGAGCCAAGCCAGTAGCCGACTTTGAGGTCGGTAACGAAGCCTCCGGCCATAGAAAGCGCGGTGCAGACAACGCCACCGATCACCATCGACGCGACAATGCCTTTGGTGCCGCTAAGGCCGATACCGACAAATATCGCCGAAGCTACGATAAGGGTCATAAGCGTCATGCCCGACACGGGGTTTGAGCCGACGATAGCGATAGCGTTGGCCGCTACGGTAGTGAAAAGAAACGCGATCATAGTCACTACTACCCAAGCGATAATAGCCTGCCAGAGGTTACCTATCACGCCGAGATAGAAGAACACAAACACGCAGATAAGAGCGATAACGATATAAAACACGATATGCTTCATCGATATATCCCATTGCCAGCGCACGGGGCGGGCTGATTGCGAACCGCCCTTGAACTCTTTGCCGGCAAGACCGACTGCCTGGCGTATGATAGGCCACGACTTCACGATGCCGATGATTCCGGCCATCGCTATACCGCCGATGCCGATCATCTTAGCGTAGCCGCCGAATATTGCCGACGGGGCCATGGCTTGAATCTCAGGGGTGCCGTAAGCGCCCAAGAGGGGAATTATCACCCACCATACGAGCGCCGATCCGGCGAATATGACGAATGCATACTTAAGGCCGACAATGTAGCCAAGACCGAGCACCGCGGCGCCGGTAGAGCAGCTAACAACCACTTTGGCTTTATCGGCAATGGTCTGGCCCCATGAATAGGCTGTGGTGGTGACGACGTCGCTCCACCATCCGAAGGTGGCGACTATATAGTCGTAGATACCACCCACAAGAGCTGACACCAGAAGGAGCTTGGCTTGCCCCTGTCCGCTGCTCGACTCGCCGCTGGCAAGCACCTGAGTGGTGGCGGTGGCTTCGGGGAAGGGGTATTTGCCGTGCATATCCTTCACGAAATATTTTCTGAAAGGAATGAAGAAAAGTATGCCGAGCACGCCTCCGAAGAGCGAACTGAGGAATATCTGGAGGAAGTCGACGGTGATTTCGGGATACTTGGCCTGGAGGATGTAGAGGGCAGGGAGAGTGAAGATAGCGCCGGCGACTATCACGCCCGAGCAGGCGCCGATCGATTGGATGATCACGTTCTGGCCGAGAGCGTTTTTCTTCTTAAGCGCGCCGGAGAGACCTACGGCGATGATGGCGATAGGGATAGCTGCTTCAAATACCTGACCTACCTTAAGGCCGAGATAGGCGGCAGCCGCACTGAATATGACGGCGAGAATAAGGCCGAGAGTCACGGAGTAGGGGGTAACTTCGCGGTAGTCGCGGGCCGGGTGCATCATCGGGCGGTATGACTCGTTGGCTCCGAGCTCGCGGAAGGCGTTTTCGGGAAGCGACGCGGGGTCGGCATCGGCATAAACCTCGGCATCGGCCCCCGGGGCATCGACTATCGACGCGTCGCGCTTATAATCGCGCAGGGGCTTGGTGTTGTTGTCGGGATTGTTCATTATGTATTGTAAGGGATTAATTATAAGCTTATGATTGGCTTGGGGTAAGGCGCGAGAGTATGTCGAACTGGTCAACCAAAATCTCAGTGGGTATAGCGGGTAATGGCGTTGCGGTCCTGCCATTNGCGAGTGCGCAGTTTGCCCTCGACGAAGAGTTTCGTGCCCTTGTCGATATAGCGTTCGGCAGTCTCGGCAGCGGCGTCCCACATCACGATATTGTGCCACTCGGTGCGCTCGGGGAGCGTGCGTCCGTCGGCCGTGACGCGCGCCGGCTCGTTGGTGGCCAGAGTGAATGAGGCTATCGGGCGTGAGCCCACATAGCGTATCTCCGGTTTCTTGCCCACGTGGCCCACGAGTATAACTTTGTTGACTGACATGATCCGATTTTTAAAAATTATCGCAAAGTTAACGCCTTTTCCCCATTATTCCAAATTATCATGCTAAGGCAATGATTTGTGCCGGGCTCACAATCCCGGCTCAACGTTTCAATGAATAGGGTTTATTATACGGCCTTTGGAACTGTTTTTTCGCTATCTTCGNGATTACGTTAAATCTGAATTTAAATTTTAAGATGAAAAAATATTTTGCGGTTACGTTGATTTTAGTTTGNGCCTTTTTTATGTGTGCTTGCTCGAATAAGACTGTGACTCTTGAAAAAGCGTTGACGGAATATATTGATAAGTGNAATGCGGAGATAGGAGTGGCGGTATTGTTTCCTAAGGGCGACACTGTTGTTNTAAATGACGGGATGTATCCTATGAATTCGGTGCTAAAATTGTTTCAGTCGTTGCCGACGGCCCAACGCCTATCGGCCTGCGGCATCAGATGGGATTCGATAGTGTCTGTTAGCCGAAGCGAATTGGATCCCGACACATGGTCGCCAATGCTCGATTTTGACGCTTCAGACACACTGAGACTACCGTACGGTAAGATTATGGAATATGCCGTTTCGATGAGCGATAATAATGCTTGCGATTGGATGTTTGACCATGTCATGGCGATAGACTCGGTCAGCTCATATTGGCATGATCGGGGTTTGAACGGCTTCGAGCTTAAATGGAAAGAAAAGGATATGCATGCCGATCATAACCGCAGCTTAGAGAATGTTGTGTCCCCGCTTTCCGCGGCATTATTAGTGAAAACGGTGTTCGAGACGGCCATGTTTTCTTCAGATTTCAACACTTCGCAAGTAGGAGGCCTTTTGGCCTATTGCTCTACCGGCGGCAATCGTATTCCCGCCCCGCTCAAAGAGCATGGTGTCATTGTGGCTCACAAAACCGGCACTGGTTTCGACGATGAAAACGGGAATCCAACTGGAGTCAACGATGTGGCTTTCGTGGTGCTTCCCGACGGCGTGAGCTATGCTTTGGCGGTATTCGTCAAGACATCGGGCGAGAGCTTATCGGATACAGAAAAAATGATAGCCGATATATCATGTATCGTCTACCGCTACGCCTCTATTGTCTCATCGCGAGTCAAGTAAAGGTCGAAATATATTATATAAAGAAGTCTTCTTGCACGCCCGGGATTAGATTCCCGGTAACCTTTGGTTCCCCCACCGCCCTGCCGGCTTTGCCGGCAATAGGGCGGTGGGAATACCTCTCTCTTGGTTCTGCCCTCTCTGGGTTATAAATAAAATAGTTGAAGTGTTTTTGGTAGTATTTCTTAACGTCTATGACTTGGCGTAAGATAGCACGGTGGGACTCTCCACGTCGACGCCAAACTGCTTGGCTTTCTCAAGAATGGCTCGCGCGAGCTTGCCTTTGAGGTCTTCGGGACAGTAGCGGAAATAAGCCTCGGCAGCGCGAACGTGAGCCGCATCAGGCATCGGGTATTCGCGGCGCTCGGGAAGTCCGAATACGCTGTCGGGAAGTTCCTTCTTTTCTTCGTATGAGAGTCGGTCAGTCATATTAATTATTGTTTTTGCTTGATTAAGATTCTTATACTTAAAGAACAATCTTCGCAAATAAAAGTTTTACTGACCACTCTTTTTTCTCGAAACAGGATTTTATCGCCGACAGGTTTTTTTAGCTCTGGCGAAGGATCTGCGCTCCTAAAGCATTGAGGCGAAGGTCTATATCCTCGTATCCGCGCTGTATCTGCTCGATGTTGCCGATAATTGAGGTGCCTTTGGCCGACATGGCAGCGATAAGCAGGGCGATGCCGGCGCGAATGTCGGGTGACGACATGCGGCGAGCCCTTAGCTGGCAGCGGTGGTCGAGCCCGACAACAACCGCGCGGTGGGGGTCGCATAAGATCACTTGAGCGCCCATGTCGATAAGGCGGTCGACGAAGAAGAGTCGGCTCTCAAACATCTTCTGATGTATCAGCACGCTTCCCTTGCATTGCGTAGCCGCCACGAGAATAACGCTGATAAGGTCGGGGGTAAGGCCGGGCCAGGGCGCGTCGGCTATCGTAAGAATCGACCCGTCGAGGCCGGTCTCGATCTCGTAGGTGTCTTGCTCCGGGATATAAAGGTCGTCGCCCTGCTGCTCGACGGTGATGCCGAGGCGGCGGAAAGCCTGGGGGATGATGCCGAGGTTTTCGACCGACACGTCCTTTATTGTCAGCGTGCTTTGGGTCATGGCTGTCATGCCGATGAAGCTGCCTACCTCAATCATGTCGGGGAGGATACGGTGGGAGGCACCCTTGAGATCTCGGTTGCCACGTATTGTCAGCAGATTTGAGCCGATACCGTCGATTTCGACGCCCATGGCCTGAAGCAATCGGCAGAGTTGCTGAAGATAAGGCTCGCAGGCGGCATTGTAAATAACGGTCTTGCCCTCGGCGAGAGCGGCGGCCATGATGATGTTAGCGGTCCCGGTCACAGAGGCCTCCTCGAGGAGCATATATGTGCCGTGGAGTCCGTCGGGGGCGGAGATTTTAAATGATGAAAGATCCTGGTCGTAGTCGGCGGTGGCGCCTAATGCCATAAAACCTTGTATATGGGTGTCGACTTTGCGTCGGCCTATCTGGTCGCCGCCCGGCTTGGGAAAATAGGTGAAACCGAAGCGGGCGAGCAGCGGCCCCATAAGAAGCACCGAGCCGCGGAGCTTTGCGCATCGGGTGATGAACTCGACGGAGTGGATATACTCGCGGTCGAGGTCGTAGGCACGGAAGCTGTAGGTATGCTTGCTGGGGCGCTTCACTTCGACTCCCATGCCTTCGAGAAGGCCGATGAGATTGCGCACGTCGAGTATGTCAGGCACATTCTCAATCGTGATGCACTCCTTGGTGAGCAGGCAGGCGCTGATTACCTGGAGGGCCTCGTTTTTGGCTCCTTGCGGTCTTATCGACCCGGAGAGCTTATGCCCTCCTTCTATTATGAATGAACTCATAGTCTCATTAAATATATGTTGTGTTTCTTATTTCATTAGCGGGTTGCCGCGCAGAGATGCTCTACTTCGGGCGACAGCGTGATGCCGTAGCGCTCGCTGACGGTTTCGATTATCTCCTTTTCGAGGCTGAGCACATCGGCCGAGGTTGCCGATCCGGTAAGATTGACCAACACTAAGGGCTGCTTCTGCCACACGGCCGCTCCGCCGAGGGTTTTCCCCTTAAATCCTGATCGGTCAATGAGCCAAGCAGCGGGAATTTTTATCTTACCGAGGTCGGCGGGGTAATGCGGTATATCAGCGTCGGGGTAGCGTCGACAGATGTCGTCGAAAACCGACTTGTCGACAACGGGGTTTTTAAAGAAACTTCCGGCACTCCCGATTTCGGCGGGATCTGGCAGCTTTGCGTCGCGCGTCTTTATAACGGCCTCGCGTATGATCATCGGGGTGACTTCCTCGGTGCCGGCTAATTCGTCGACCACGGCCTGGAGGTTCGCGTAGCCGAGATTAGGGGCGGGGAGGGTGGAGAGTTTGTAAGTAACTTCAGTGATCAGGTACCGCCCTCGGTTTTCGGCTCGCTTGAATATCGAGTCGCGATAGCCGAATTCCAAATCCTGAGGGCTGAAAAGCCGTTCTTCGAGTGTCGCGGTATCAATCGCCTTGACCATAACGATGAGGTCGGCAGCCTCAACGCCGTAGGCCCCGACATTCTGAACGGCTGAAGCTCCTACTTCGCCCGGGATACCCGACAGATTCTCAAGCCCCCAATAGCCTCTCGAAGCCGCGACGAGGCAGAGCTTGTCCATGACGAATCCGGCTGAAGCGGTGACGATAACCTCGTCATTCTCTGGCTCGCGGAAATATGCGCTCCTGTTGGAGCAATGGATGNGNGNGCCGNCGANGTNACCCTCAAAGAGNAGATTGCTNCCGGCCCCGATATGCTTGAAAGGGCGGGGGAGGGNGGAGTCGCGTAGAATAGCGAGCAGATCCNCGGCGTNGTCATATTGCGCAAGCGCTGCAACGTTAGCTTTTATGCCGAACGTAGTGATAGCCGCTGCATTTATATTGCGTTCAATATTTACCATTCAGAAGAATTTACGACTATGTGTCAATAGTAGGTGTAAGTGTATGTTGTCTTATATTTGGGCTTGGAAGAATCGGTGACAATCAGTGGGTTGCCATATTGGTCGCGCGTGGTCGACACGGTGTTGACAGTGCCGTCAACTTTGGTTTCGGAGCGAAGGATCTCATTGCCGGCTGTATCATATTTATATTCCGTTGTGCTGAGTTTTCGCCCATTTCCATCCATGCGGATTGTCTTCGTGATTTTGCCGTCGGGGTTAAAGGTATTTAAAACCATCGTTGTTTTCAAGCCAGTTTCGGGGTCATACTCCGTGAGCTCAGTCGGTATTTTCTCAGATCGGTTTTTATCGTAAGATTCAATAATCAATGGATTGCCCTTGGGTGAAAGCTTAGTCATTGTTATCGTGTCGCCGAGATATAAAAAAGTAGCGCTTCCTTCAGGGGTCTCTTTTTTGTCTTTATCGACCATTACGCTGGTAACTGAGCTTAAATCCCCTTCGGGTGAATAGGCGAATATGGAGTAAGAAAAAGGGGTTTTTCCGTCGGGACGATACCTTTCCTCGCGTACAATCTTATCTCCTTCATATATCAGTTTTATGATTTTTCCACCATATTCGCGGATTGTGTTTACGCTTGTGAGATGCCCCTGATTATCGTAGACGTAATCAGTTGTGCCCTCAAGGTCTTTGGTGACTTTTATTGCGCGGCCTTTTTTATCAAAGTCGTAGGTCGCAATTAAAGACGATATTGGATTGCCCTTGTCGTCAAAGTATTCGGTGGATACCGACGATGAAGATACGGTTTTCACCGGGCCTTTAAAACCAAAGTCTGTGGTTGTAAAGTCGGGAAATATAATTGAATACGCAGGCAAGACGCAGAGAGTCAATGCGATATAAACGATAATAAGGATGCGCTTTTTCATCGGGTTATGATTATCGAATAAACTTATATTGGCTATAGTGCTTGCTAAATGCTCAGATCGTAATAAAAATCCAAGATTTGCTACTGATGCAGCCTTGTTTTTCAAATTGCAAATTTAACAAAATTCCCGATAAGCGGCAATTTGAGGGGGAATAGTTTTTATCGGCATGGATGAAATTGGCCTTCTGCGGGGAGTTATATTATGCGCCACGGAGGTTGTGAAAGAACAAGGCGGGCATGGATGCAAGTGTGCGTCCATGCCCGCAAGAGGGTCAATAGAGGGTCGGCAACGACTATTTTGCCAACTCCTTTTTATAGTTTTCAAGTATTTTTTTGTTGATTTTCACCGGATAGGTATTGCGCAGTTGCTCTACCCACGCTTCTTCGAGAGCGTTCTGATAGTCGGTGGTCACTTTGCCGCGTTCGTCGGCTGGTTCTTCGGGCTGGTCGATGATTTTGCCGTCGTAGGCGAAGTAAGCAATCCATTTGCCTACGGGGTCGGGGCGTTGGCCTCCGAAGGCGAGCCCGTCGATGATCTTGTTGTCGCCCTGGGCAGCGAGCACGCGCTCAACCTTAATGTCTTTGCCAAACTGCTTACGCATCGTCTCGACGAGGTCGGCGTTGTCAACCTTGTTGTCGGCGAGATATTTCTGCGCCAGATTTGAGATAGAGTCGGAGGTGGCGAAAATCACGTAGCCTTTGAATTTGGGCTTTTTCCAAGTGGCGTATTTCGCGCGGTTGTCCTCGAAGAATTTGTTGAGGCCATCGGTGTCGNTCTTTGATTTTGACCATACGNTGCGGTCTGAAATCTCGAATAGGAGCNTACCGTCGCGATACTCGTTGAGGAGGTNGCGGTAGTCGGGGTTCTCGGTCTCAAGGTAGTCGCGCTCGGCGTCGTCGACACATTGCTCAGCCACGGCCTCAAGGCGTTTGTCGAGCAGCGAGGATGCTTGCTCGGCAGTGAGGGTGTGGATGTTGGCGGGAAGTGTCTCAAACAGGTCGGCAACGGTAGCGCAGTGGTTCTTGTCTTTTAACGTGATAATCTGGCGGTTGTCGGCCGAGAATTTATCGATAAGGGTTGAGTCGAGCATTCCGGCGGCAGCGATTTCGCCTCGAATTGCCGCAATGAGTTTGTCATTGTATTTGAGGTTGTACTTGGCGCGGAGCTGGCGTTGACGAGCCTGCACGGGTATCTGCTGACGCTCGTCGCGGTCGATGAAGTCNGAAATTTTGGGGGCGNGTTCNNCGTAAGGCTCAAGTCCTTTGCCTTCGAGACGCTTCACGATGTGCCAGCCGTAGTCGGTTTTGAAGGGCTTGGAAATCTCGCCGTCTTTCAAGGTGAAGGAGGTCTCTTCAAATTCGGGGACCATACGGCCTGAACCGAAGAAGTCAAGATGGCCGCCGCGGCGCGCCGATCCGGGGTCTTCGCTCTCCTTAATGGCGATAGAGTCGAAGTTTTCGCCGGCCATAAGGAGATTGTAGATTGAGTCGATCTGATGTTTCTTAACCGCTTGCTCGGCTTCGGGGAGGTCCTGAGTGAGTTTAAGGATATGCTGCACGCGCACGCGGCCGCGGTTTTTGCGACGGTCGAGCACCTTCACGATATGGTAGCCGAAGGGGGTTTTGATCACGGGCGAAATCTCTCCCACGGCGGTTGTGTAAGCCGCGTCCTCAAAGGTGTAGGGGAAAGCGCTGGCCGTGATGTAGCCCTGAACGCCATGGTTGCGCGAAACGCTGGGGTCGATAGAGTATTTGTCGGCCATGTCGGCGAAATCGGCGCGTCCGGCCACGATCTCGCTGCGTATGCTGTCGAGCATGGCTATCTGCGCGTCGTCGTCGAGCGGGTTTTTGCCGAGGGGAATCATTATGTGGCTCACCTTCACTTCTTCGCCGAGGCGGTCGTAAATAAGGTGAATGAGGCTGTCGCGGGCGGCTTCGTCCTTCATATAAGGCTCTGAGAGGTCGCGGCGATAGCCGGCAAACTCGTTCTGGAAAGCTTCCGACTTGTCGAGGCCATTGGCTTCGGCGTCGGCCACCTTAAGCTTGTAGGTGACGAAAAGGTCGAGATACTCGTCGACAGGCTGCACGGCCGACTGCTGGGTGTTGTTCTTCTGATACAGATATTCAAACTCGCTGAGCTTTACCGGCTTATTGTTGACGGTCATAAGCACCGGGTCTTTGCCACCTTTCGCCATGAGGCTCACGGCGCCGATAGCAGCGATTGAAAGTGTCAAAAGCGTTTTTTTCATTACGTTTTTATGGTTAGTGATTGATTTTTCGATAGTTGACGGTGAATTTCGCGTGTCGTAATGAAGGGCAAATCGGTGACGTGGCCCGATCGATGCGATATTCACCTAACTGATATAACGTTCCCTTCTTTACTTTATTATATCCTCTCGCTATAAAATTTTCGTCCGCCCGAGGGCTGCGGCGCACATTCTCAAATCCCTCTAAAAAAGGTTGACCCATAACAACGCGGAGTTATGAGTCAACACTAATTCATTTATGTGATAGCGACGATTGATTACTGGTGCGACGCTGAGTAGTTGGGCGCTTCGGCGGTGATGGCCACGTCGTGGGGATGGCTCTCGGCCACGCCGGCGTTGGTGATTCGGGTGAATTTGGCCTGATGGAGAGCGTCGATGTCCTTAGCTCCGCAGTAGCCCATGCCTGCGCGGAGACCGCCAAGCATCTGGTAAACCACCTCAAAGAGCGATCCCTTGAAGGGCACGCGGGCGGCGATGCCTTCCGGAACAAGCTTCTTCGCATCGGTCACATTGCCCTGGAAATAGCGGTCCTTCGAGCCTTTCTCCATAGCTTCGAGCGAGCCCATGCCGCGATATGTTTTGTATTTACGTCCGTTGTAGNTAATGGTGTCGCCGGGCGATTCCTCTACGCCTGCGAGCATTCCGCCGAGCATCACGCAGTAGCCTCCCGCGGCAAGAGCCTTGACGATGTCGCCTGAATAGCGGATACCGCCGTCGGCGATCAGAGGCACGCCTGTGCCTTCGAGAGCTTTGGCAACGTCGTATACAGCCGAAAGCTGGGGCACGCCTACGCCGGCAATGATGCGGGTGGTGCATATCGAGCCGGGGCCGATACCTACCTTCACGCCGTCGGCGCCGTTCTCAACGAGGTATTTGGCAGCTTCGCCGGTAGCGATATTGCCAACGACCACGTCGATTTGCGGATACTTGGCCTTGATGTCCTTAAGCACGTTGATCACGCCTCGGCTGTGGCCATGGGCGGTGTCGATGACGATAGCGTCTACTCCCGCTGCCACAAGCGCGTCAACACGCTCCATTGAGTCGCCTGTCACGCCCACGCCGGCAGCTACTCTCAGTCGGCCGAGCGAATCCTTGCAGGCGTTGGGTTTATCCTTAGCTTTGGTAATATCTTTATATGTTACGAGACCGATGATTTTGCCGTCGGCGTCGACTACGGGGAGCTTCTCGATTTTGTGCTCCTGGAGTATCTGGGCGGCTTGCTCAAGGTCGGTGAGCTCAGTGGTGGTCACAAGGCCCTCTGAGGTCATCACCTCATCGACGGTGCGGTTGAGGTCGCGCTCAAATCGGAGGTCGCGGTTGGTCACGATGCCTACGAGCTTCTTGTCGTCGTCAACTACCGGTATGCCGCCGATATGATATTCCTCCATCATGCTGAGAGCGTCGGCCACGGTGCTGCCTCGCTTAATGGTGACGGGGTCGTAAATCATGCCGTTTTCGGCGCGCTTTACGGCGTGCACCTGGCGGGCCTGTTCCTCGATCGACATGTTTTTGTGGATAACGCCTATACCACCCTCGCGGGCAATGGCGATTGCCAAAGGCGCTTCGGTTACGGTGTCCATGGCGGCCGAAACGATTGGCACATTGAGAGTTATGTTACGGGAAAATTTTGTTTTCAGGTTAACCTCGCGGGGTAACACTTCTGAATAGGCCGGAATCAGCAATACGTCGTCAAACGTCAGTCCGTCCATCTTAACTCGGTCAGCAATAAATGACATATAAACTATGTTTAAAATTTATTGCACGCAAAGTTAAGCATTATTCGCCAATCGCGCAAAATTTCATCAACACAAAATTAATTCATCCCTATTTAGATGCCTGTGATGAGGCTGCTTGCTGGGTCGCTTGATAAGTAGTGACGAAAATTTTTGAAAAAAATTAGGCCGGAGTGAACAAAATCGACTTTGAAGCGTTTACTTAATTAGGTGTTATGCGATTTGATGGCACCAGTACCTTTTAAAACGGTTATAAATATGTTAAGTGAAAAAATGCAAGCTGCTCTCAACGAGCAGATTAACGCTGAACTTTGGTCGGCTTATCTCTATCTCTCAATGGGCATGAAATTTGAAAACGCCGGTTTGGCAGGCGTTGCCAATTGGTTTAAAATCCAGTTCAAGGAAGAGCAGGCCCATGCCGAGATTTTTATGAACTATGTCAATCAGCGCGGCGGTCGCGTGGTGCTTAAGCCTATCGCCGAAGTGCCTACAGAGTGGGCTACCCCCCTCGACGCGTTCAAAGACACTCTCGCTCATGAGCGCAAAGTGACCTCCCTTATCAACAATCTCTATGCACTCGCCGAGTCGGAGCACGACTACGCCACCCGCGATCGTCTCGCTTGGTTTGTCAACGAGCAGGTTGAGGAGGAAGAGACCGCTCAGACCCTCATCGACAAGTTCACCCTTATCGGCAACGACGGAATGGGGCTCTATATGCTCAACACCGAGCTCGCGGCCCGCACCTACACCGCCCCCTCAATCCTCGCAGCAGCCGAATAATCAGGCGACTGCCAAACGTATCATCGCAGGGATCCGACAGCTCCAATAGCTCGTCGCTCCCTGCGATTTTTTATCTCAGCCAGTTTCCTAACCGCCCGCCGATTCCCGCGAATTGTTATTAAGTTTTGGCACGAATATGTAGTGCATGACATTACTCGAGCTAAATAGAAACCGTGTCCCTCAGTTTTCCCCTCGATCCAAAATCTCTTTTCCGATCCCTGATCAGCCCAAATTTCTCTAACTAATCTATTCATTAGGCCTACAAACCTCAATCTGCGGAAATCCATTGGCTCCGTGTTTGAAAAATTGCCGTGGTTTGATAATTCGTCTAAAATAAGGATGAATCCGTGGGCTGTATGAATTTTATATCAGAATCGGAACGTGTGGAGCTTTAATGTGCCNACTGCCTTTTTNTAAAGTTACTAAATTCTATATCAAATCACAANTNGTNTTATTGCAACTAAGGACCGTANNAGTTGTAAANTTACTAAATTCTATATCAAATNACAACACANCGTCATATAACCCTGTATCGGTGTCGTTGTAAAGTTACTAAATTCTATATCAAATCACAACACAGATTAAGCGGGGATAATTCAAATTAAGTTGTAAAGTTACTAAATTCTATATCAAATCACAACCAACGCGTCTATCTGCTGCTGCCTCTGCTGTTGTAAAGTTACTAAATTCTATATCAAATCACAACGCACTCCTCTATCACCATCGGCGTGACGCCGTTGTAAAGTTACTAAATTCTATATCAAATCACAACTTCACCCTTATCGGGTAAGTGCCGTCCGAGTTGTAAAGTTACTAAATTCTATATCAAATCACAACCTCGACAAGCAGCTCATCGTCGGTATATTGGTTGTAAAGTTACTAAATTCTATATCAAATCACAACTAATGGTGCTTAAAATGCTGAATAATATTTAATTACAAATGATTCTTTGAAAACATTTTAATAAAACATTAGAAGTGTTTAAATATGATTTAGAATTTTTCACTGCAAATATAATCATTATTGATAAAAAAACATAATTATTGAAGTAAAAATGAATGCAGTATGATTGTTTTTTATAGTCTTTTTAATGAGTATTACGTAATAAAATGAATAATCTATTTAGTAGAGTTAGAAGAATTCAAGCGTGGCGAGNAGTTTCTAGTAATGNTTNACGGTNTCTGCNACTAAAATTTATTATATTNCTATANTGCTTATCAGTAACACTCATGAGTGATATTTTACCTGAGTTCGGAATTATTTTTTTAACTCTTTGAATATGAACTTGCAAACTTTCTTTAGATGGGCAGTGACGCAAATATGTGGAATATTGGAATCTGGAGAATCCATCTTTTTCTAAATTCTTACGAAATAAAGTAGCGTCTCGTCTTTGTTTCTTGTTTTTAACAGGCAAATCAAAAAAAACAAATAACCACATGATTCTATATGAACTTATAACTAAATAACTCATGATTAGATAATTAAATTATTTTATGTCAATAAAATGAGGTATTTTAATCTCGGTGGTTTCTTTCTGCATAACTTCAATAATTGAATTGCATAATAAGGATAGAGCTATATTAAGGGGGTGTTTGCGGGATTGAACCATTGTATCTGCATATAATACATTAATTAATTGCTGTTTTGTTTCATTATTAAATTCATTGTTGTTAGATGTTGTTATATTATAAACTATATTATCTACCCATGGACGAAATGGTTCCATTAGGTCGTCTGCAAGAGGGAATGAGTTATACCTATTTCTGTGATGTATTCCCAACGCGGGGAGTAAACCTGTTCCAATAATTGCACGCGTCATCGCTGAACGCAGAATAGAGTAACCATAATTTAATAAAGAATTGGGTTGATTGCCATTTCTATCACGAATAAAATCTCTTCCGAAAAGTTCACGCCAATAATATTTTGCCGCTGCCGCTTCACGATTAGTGCAGTCATCGCTCCTGACGTTCTTGCAAAAATTAAGTAAAATTGAATATTGTTTACCTGTGTTTTTTAGGACTGCAATCTGATTTGAAATTTTGCCTTCAATTATTTGTTTCCAAATTGATTTTTTAGTAGGGCCAGTAGCATTTGCAGGTTCAACTGGCAAGTGCAAAATTAGCGATTTGTTTGAAGAATTCCTCTTTAGGGGAAGAGAAACCGAGTTTTTTTCTAGGTCTGAGGTTTAATATTCGACCGACGTTCCTAATAAA